>MDSP01000144.1_pt1 | contig 15898 bp, 11 predicted proteins | sample 1005811 | NCBI WGS metagenome assembly MDSP01 (sample SAMN05526596, study PRJNA338239) | gut metagenome | isolation source: stomach gut content | host: Naso elegans | place: Saudi Arabia: Red Sea | collected 2011-04
GAAAATTCGTAGCATATATAAGAAATTAGCTGATATAAGAAACAATTATATTCATCAAACAACTACACGTATTGTGAGAACCAAACCATCAAAAATTGTAGTTGAACATTTAAACATAAAAGGTATGCTAACAAATCGTCATTTATCTAAAGCTATTATAGAGCAGAAATTATATGAAGTTGTTAGGCAACTAAAATATAAGTGCGAAATGTATTTTATAAATTTTGTAGTCGCAGATAGATGGTTTCCATCATCAAAATTATGTAGTAAATGTGGTAATAAAAAAGTAGATTTAAAGCTAACAGATAGAATTTATAAATGTGAATGTTGTGGATTAGTGATAGACCGTGACTTAAACGCAAGTATAAATTTATCTAACTATTAGTACCTATCGATACTGGGGAAGTTAAGCCTGTGGAGAGTTACATCAAATGTTATTAGGGGGATAGTGCCGAGGACAGATTCTATGAAGCAGGAAGATGCAAGACGAAAAACCTAATAGGTATAAGTCGCATCACAGTAGAAATATATAGATTATGTTAGATTTATATATATTTTTCGTATCGGCTAAGAAATAGAATTGTACATGATTATGAGGGGATAAATTTAAAATTAGTGTGGGAAGTTATTACAGTGAACTTAGGGGATTTAAGAAAGAATTTAATAGAAATTTTAGAGGATAAATTATAGCGATAAGAGGAAAACGCATACTTGCAAGATTGTACAGGTGGAGTATGTGGAGAGGGAGGACTGAGTATGTACCTCCTTCCAATCTCGATTTGAATTTGAATGAGATTAATACCAACCGAGGGACTCGCACCCCTATATTGTTATGTTTAGCTAATCTGCACTCTAAAGTATACTTTTTTATCATGGTGTTCACCTCCTGTCAATTAGAGGAACTGTCGAACTCTGCAATTGAAATCATAACTTTTAACATGATATAATAGACTTGAAGGAGTGATACAATGTTTTTAAACACCAAAGCAAGTTATAACAATTTTTTGGAACTATACCAAAGCAAGACTTATGTTGATAAATCAATGATAATAGAGTTATTAAATGAAAGGATATCCACTATCAGAAAATTTGTTTGTATAACTCGTCCACGCAGATTTGGCAAGTCGCAAATAACGTTTTTGTTAGAAAGCTATTATAGTAAAGCGTTTGACACAAAAGGGATATTTGACAACCTAAAAGTGAGCAATACACCTAGCTATAGGCAACACTTGAACAAATACAACGTGGTAAAAATTGATTTTTCGCAAGTAGGGCAGTATGCCACATACGAGGAGTATATCAACAAAATAAAAAGTAACCTAAATTTTGATATAGACACACATTACTCGCAGGTAGATTTAACTAGATACGACCAAGTGCAAGATAAGTTTGAGGCTATTCAAGAAGAAACAGGCGATAAATTTATTTTTATATTTGATGAGTGGGACTTTATTTTTAATCGAGGGTTATATATAAATGAACATCAAGAATTTTTGGAGTTTTTACGCCAGTTGCTAAAAGACAGGTCATACGTTGCATTATGCTATATGACAGGCATACTGCCAATAAAACAACATTCCACAGGGTCGGCACTAAATATGTTTAGCGAATATACATTTTTAAAAGATACGGTGTTGGACAAATTTTGTGGATTTACCGAAGAAGAAGTACAACAACTTTGTGAGCAAAACAATGGTATATCGTATGAGGAGCTATCATATTGGTATAACGGATATATAACAGCTTCAGGTGCAAGAATTTTTAACCCTAGAAGTGTGGTTGAGGCTCTTTCAAATAATAACTGCCAAAGTTATTGGACAAATACAGGTGCTTTCAATGAAGTTTTATCATACTTGAAGTTAGATGCATTTGGCGTGAGAGATGATGTTATAAAAATGATAAATGGTGAACATGTGCCTATTAAAATTTTGCAAGAGTTTAGAGCAGGTTCAGCTATACCAAGAACTAAAGAGGAAATATATTCAGCTATGATAACTTGGGGTTTTTTGTCCTATTATAATGAAGAAGTTTGTATACCAAACAATGAGTTGATGCTTGAATTTGTTATAGCACTTAGAGATGAAAGCTTTGGGGAAGTGTCTGGACTGCTAAAAAATTCTGATGAAATGCTTCGTGCAACGCTTGCAAAAGACAACAAAAAAGTTGCACAAATAGTACACGACATTCATAACAGTGAAATTCCTGTTTTAAAATATACAGATGAAAACAGTACGTCGTGTGTGTTGACGCTTGCTTATTTGTCGGCTAGAGATAGATACCGAATTGAGAGGGAAGAAAAAAGCGGTAAAGGGTTTGTTGACTTCGTGTTTCACCCACGAAACAGCAGAGATTTACCAATTGTCGTTGAACTTAAAAGGAACAGCACACTAAAAACTGCTTTAAACCAAGTTATGGAGCGGGAATATGTTGAAAAGTTTATGAAACTGTATAAAAAAGATGTGCTTGTTGTGGTGATAAATTATAGCGATAAGAGGAAAACGCATACTTGTAAGATTGTACAGGTGGAGTATGAGGAATAGGGTACGCCTAAATTGGCGTACCACAAAACTTACATACTAATCAAAATATTTTTCATAACCATGAAATGCTTTCCAAAAATCTACTATAAGTTGTGTATTTGAATTTATTATATACCCTCACTATTTCGTAAAAGTATAGCTTCCTTATTATCCAGCGTAAATCTTGTATAATAATCTACTTCAGATTGATTAAATCCCTCAACTAGTATAACATTGCCGTCTAAGTTTATATCAACTCTGTTAAAGCCCTTATATACAGGTTGTTCATAAGTTACGATTATACCATCGTTTGTATCGATATAAGTTACCTCGGTATTTTCTCTAAAACACATAGTCATATAATGTTTTCGCATAATCAGACCCTCTCCACTATATCTTAAACGAACTTTTTAGTGACACAACCCTATTAAACACTAACTTCTCATCAGTCGTATACTTTGTATCTATCGAGAAAAATCCATGTCTAACAAACTGAAACTTATCAAGTGGTTTTGCACTTTTTATAGCAACATTTTCAATAAATCCTTGCACAATCTCAAGCGAGTTTGGATTTATTTGTTCAAGGAAATGTTTGCCCTCATTTTCAGGTGCATCATCTAAAATCAGTGGTTCAAACAACCTAAACTCAGCAGGCACTGCATCTTGAACACTCACCCAATGTATAGTTGCCTTAACTTTTCGCCCTGTAAAGCCAGACCCGCTTTTTGTTTCTGGGTCATACGTACAATGGATTTCAACAACGTTACCATCAGCATCTTTTATAACGTCTGTACACTTCACGAAATACGCCCCTTTAAGTCTAACCTCGTTCCCAGGGAACAATCTAAAGTATTTTTTTGCAGGCACTTCCATAAAGTCCTCTTGCTCTATATAAATTTCACGTGAAAAAGGCACAAGTCTAACACCAGCATCAGGATTTTTTGCGTTGTTTTCAACTTCAACGTATTCAACTTCGCCAACTGGATAGTTTGTTATAACAACTTTAAGTGGCTTTAACACAGCCATAGCAAGCGGAGCTTTTGGCAACAAGTCTTCACGCACGAAATAATCAAGCATTTGGCTATCAACTACCGAGTCGGCTTTTGACACACCGATTTCACGACAGAAGTTGCGAACAGCCTCAGGCGTGTATCCACGGCGACGCATACCAGCGATAGTTGGCATACGAGGGTCGTCCCACCCATCAACAACTTTTTCGTCAACAAGTTGCTTTAACAGACGCTTGCTCATAACTGTATTTGTCAAGTTAAGTCTTGCAAACTCAATTTGACGTGGAGTTGCAGGAGGTTCTGTTTCGGCTACTATCCAGTCATACAGTGGTCTATGGTTTTCAAACTCAAGCGAACACAAAGAATGAGTTATTCCCTCAACTGCGTCACCAAGTGGGTGGGCAAAGTCATACATAGGGTATATGCACCATTTGTCGCCTGTGTTGTGGTGAGTTGTGTGTGATATACGATATATTATAGGGTCACGCATATTTAAGTTTGGCGATGACATATCAATTTTTGCACGCAAAACTTTTGCCCCATCAGCAAATTCACCGTTTTTCATACGCTCAAACAAATCCAAGTTTTCTTGCACCGAACGCTCACGATATGGGCTAGGTTTACCTGCCTCGTTTAGTGTGCCACGATATTCTTTCATTTCCTCAGGAGTAAGCTCGCAAACATATGCAAGACCTTTTTTAATTAAAACTACAGCTTTTTCATACATAAAGTCAAATGAATCTGATGCATAAAATAGTTTGTCCCACTTAAAACCTAACCAATTAATATCTTCTTTAATAGAATCAACGTATTCAACATCTTCTTTAATAGGGTTTGTATCATCAAATCTTAGATTAACTTGTCCGTCAAACTCATCTGCAAGTCCAAAGTTTAGACATATGCTTTTTGCGTGTCCAACGTGCAAATAACCGTTTGGTTCTGGTGGAAATCTAGTGATAATTTTGTCATGTTTGCCACTTTCTAAGTCGCCCGAAATTATCGTCTTAATAAAATTTGATGTATTATTTTCTGTTGACATAAAATAAACCTCGTTTCTTTATTTATATATAAAGAGTATACACCATTTCAAGGATTTTGCTACAAAAATTTTATTTTTTTTGGTGTATAAGATTAGGTGTGTTGATTTATACTACGGTTATAAAGCGTAAGCTTTGATTTAAACGGAAAGGGGAACTATCGAACATGGCTAAAAACAAAGACAATCAAGCAAAGAAAAAAACTAAGTCTAAAGGACAAGCACCAGCTAGTATAGCTGACATGGAAGTTGCTGAAGAAATTACTGCAAGCAAAAAGAAAAGATAGTTGACACAAAAAAGCATAACGTAAAAGATGGATTTCTTTTATGTTATGCTTTCCGTTTTTTTATTCTACTGTTACTGATTTTGCAAGGTTACGAGGTTTGTCGATATCCAGTCCACGCCCAAGTGCAGCGTAATATGCAAGAAGTTGCGTTGGCACAATTGTAACAAGTGGTGCTAAAATTGGTGACACATCATCTATTACAATTTGGTCAGTTGCCGAACTTAATGATTGCAACGAAATAACGATTGTATTTGCCCCACGAGATTTAACTTCTTTGATGTTTGAGCGAGTGTTTAAGTTGATGCTCTCTTGAGAAATAACTGCGATTACAGGAGTTCCTTCCTCTATAAGTGCGATTGTACCATGTTTTAATTCGCCCGCTGCAAACCCTTCAGTTTGGATATATGAAATTTCTTTTAGTTTTAATGCTGCTTCAATTGCCACATAGTAGTCAATGTGTCTACCGATATAAAAACAATTACGTTTTGTTATATATTGGTCTGCAAGCTCTTTATACATAAGTTTATTGTCTGTTATAGACTCAATAATATTTGCAACAAGTGCAAGCTCTTTTTTCAAGTTTGCCGCGTCCATTTTTGCATGGTTTGCAGCAAGAATAGCCATAACTGCTATTTGTGAAGTATACGCTTTTGTTGATGCAACGGCAATTTCAACACCCGCATGTAAAAGAAGTGTATAATCCGCCTCACGAGAAAGAGTTGACCCTTTAACGTTTGTTATTGTTAGTGATTTGTAGCCAAGTTTTTTGATTTTAACTAACACGGCACGGCTATCTGCTGTTTCTCCAGATTGAGAAAGGAAAATAAACAACGGATTTTTGCTAATAATTGGCGTGTTGTATACAAATTCTGATGCAATATGCACTTCAGCAGGGATACCACTAATTTCTTCAAACAATTGTTTTCCAACGAACCCAGCGTTCATGCTTGTTCCGGCTGCAACGATGTATATACGGTCAGTATTTGCAAGTGTTTCTTCAATATCAGCATCGATATTAAACTCGTTACCATCAAAATATTCTGCAACGATACGACGAATTGCATAAGGTTGCTCATCTATTTCTTTTAACATATAGAAAGGATAAATTCCTTTTTCAGTATCTGATGCATCAAGCGTTTCTGTGTATGGGTCACGTGCAATTTTGTGCCCCAAAATAGAATAAATCGATACATCATCTGCTGTAAGTACAATAAATTCTTCATCATGTAGCTCGATGAATTGATTTGTATATTTAATGATTGACATAGCGTCAGAGCCTATCATATTAAAATTATCGCCAAGTCCTACAAGTAGTGGTGACTTGTTTTTTGCTGCATATAAAGTGTTTGGGTTTGTTGCGTCAATTATACCAAGTGCGTATGAGCCGTGAAGTAGACCCATAACATGACGAATTGCAATGTCAACTTCTTCTCCTTCAGCAACAAACTTTTCTATAAGAGCAACGAGAACTTCAGTATCTGTATCAGATACAAAGTCGTATCCATCTAAATATTTATGACGTAGCTCAACTTCATTTTCAATTACACCGTTGTGAACAAGCGTAAATCTGCCTGTTGAACATTGGTGAGGGTGAGAATTTATTTTGCTTGGCACGCCGTGGGTTGCCCAACGAGTATGCCCTACGCCGAGAGTAGACGGAATAGATTGGTCAACTAACGTGCGTAAATTTGCAACACGACCTTCATCTTTAAAAACATTAACTCCATCGTTATAAATAGCAATACCTGCTGAATCATAGCCACGATATTCCAATTTTTCCAAGCCAGACAACAAAATCTCTTTTACGTCTAGCCCGTCAGCAAGACCAATATAACCTACTATTCCACACATATGTTTTACCTCCAATATTTTATATATTTTCTATATTATAGCATATGATGTTAATGTTGTAACGTGTCTGTCCAAGGAAAGAAATTCCAAAATCAGTTAATAATACTAAAGACCAACAAATGTTTATATACTTTTTACAAAAATATGCCTTGCCAATTGGGCAAAAATCTATCATAATATACTAAATGTCACTATATGATGTGGACAAAAAGACTATAAGATTGTGTTGAAGTCATAACAATATAGGACTATAATATTAAATAAGGAGGCTCTCTAAATGAAGTTGACTTTAAGACAAAAAGAGATTATACAAATAATTTTGTCATCTGATATCGAAAAGCCATGCAATTTACAGTTTATATCTGAACAAATCAACATAAGTAAAAGAACTGTATTAAGAGAATTGTCGATAGTTGAAGATTGGTTTACAAATAACAATTTATCGCTTGTTAGAAAAGCTGGTATAGGCGTATATTGGAACCAACAAGACATGACAAAGGAAGAAGTTTTAGAGATTTTATATAATTCACTGGCAAGCAAAGAATTTTCTCGTGATGAACGAACAACTTATATTGTTAAACATCTATTACATAGTAATGAGCCAATAAAGTCAAGTTACTTTCAAATAAAATTAGGTGTTTCAAACAAAATATTTAATGTGGACTTGCAACGGGTTGAAGCGTGGCTACAAAAACATAATTTACAACTTGAAAAAAAACCATCATTAGGTTTAGAACTTGTTAAAGACGAGAAAAATATCAGAAAAGCTCTTGTTGCTTTGGCGTATCACACATATGCTGAAGACCTCGTATCACGTCTAATAAATGACCAGTTTGACAATCAAGGGGTGTTTACTAGAACTAGAATACGAAAAATTAAACAAGTTATGGCGGGTGCGAAAGACTATGCAAATTTTGATGATAGGTCGTATATACAAACATTGTTATATTTGTTGGTAGCGACGTACCGAATTGAGCAAGGTCATAGTGTTGAGTCGGACACGCATATGAGAATGAATTATATAAATCCTGGTGTTGAAGTTGCAAAAAAAATTGCTATCGAAATTGAAGAATGTCTGGAAATCAAATTGTGTGAAGATGAAATAATTTACTTAGCAAGTTATTTTGTTGCATTTGATATACCACTTGTAGAAAGTGAATTTAGTACATTTTTTAATAAGATAAGTCAAGATGTTAGAGAACTAATTTCTATTGTGCAAAATATAACAGAAATTAACTTCTTGTCAGATAGTATTTTAATGGCGGATTTGAGGTATCATATTAAAATAGCAATACCTAGGCTTGAAATGCGAATAAGTATACAAAACTCTCAAACAAAGTTTATAAAAGAAAATTATCCAGATTTATTTGAGGCGACAAAAGTAGCGTTTTTATCTATTTTGAAACAATATAAAATTTATAACGTTTCTGATGAGGAAGTAGCATTTGCTACAATGCATTTTTGTGCAGCACGTGAAAGAATTATGGAGCATCTTAAAATAAAAGTTGTTGTCAGCTGTCCCACAGGAATCGGCACATCAAAGCTATTAATTACGAGTATCAAAAAAGAATTTTCAGTGTTTGAAGTTATGTATAGTGTGTCGGCGATTGAGCTTGATACGCAGCAATTAAAAGACGAGGGTATAGGCTTAATAATCTCAACAGTTAATCTTGATATAGATTTTCCACACATCAAGGTTAATCCAATTTTGTCAAAAGAAGATAAAGCCAAGCTTAAAGAATTAGTAACAAAATTTGAGCTAAGTTGTGAACTAGAGGAACGTCCTCGAGAAAAAGAGTTTACTTTTGTAGATGTACAATATATTAGTGAGTTTGGGGTAGAAATTTCAAACATATTAAGTAGTGTATTGTGGTATAAAAGTAGCGATATATCGTCAAAATATGAGATGATACAAAAAATATCTTCATTAGTAGGAAAAACTCAACAAGATAAAAACGATATAGCACAACACATTGTTGAGCAAGAGCAAATGTCAACGACATATATAAAGCAATTTGAGTCGTATTTGTTTTATTGTACAACAACAGGCATATCAACAACTTTATTTGGTGTAATAAAACTTACAGTTCCATTTGAAGATGACGATGGACACGAGGTTTGGGGTGGAATAGTTATTTTTGCACCACAACCAGCAACACAAATACATATTGATGTATCGCTTGCAATATGTAATGCATTAGCTGAAGAACAGCAAAATATTTTAGCAGTAAAAACTAGGTTTCAGCTAATTGGCATGATAGAAAGTTTATTATCTGGTGTGTATAAACAGAAAATTAAAGAAAGAATGGAGGCAATGATATGAAAGTAGCAGTACAGAAATTTGGAAAAACTCTAAGTGGAATGGTAATGCCTAACATGGGTGCATTTATTGCTTGGGGTCTAATAACAGCATTGTTTATAGATGTAGGTTGGTTCCCAAATGAACAATTAGCATCAATCGTTGGACCTATGTTAAATTACCTATTGCCTATTCTTATCGCATACTCTGCAGGTAGAATGTTTGGTGGCGATAAAGGTGCCGTTGCAGCTGCTATAGCAGTAATCGGGGTAATTATGGGTGCACCTGACCAAGCCATGCTAATTGGAGCGATGTTAATTGGTCCAATCGCAGGTTATTCAATCAAAATGTTTGATAAAGCAATTGACGGAAAAGTTAAAGCAGGATTTGAAATGCTTGTAAACAACTTCTCAACTGGTATCATCGGTATGATTCTTGCTATAATTGGTTTCTACTTTATTGGACCACTTATGACAACAATTTTAGGTATACTAACAGTTGGGGTAAACTGGTTAATAGCAAACAGCTTGTTACCACTTGTAGCAATCTTTATTGAACCAGCGAAAGTATTATTCTTAAACAACGCAATCAACCACGGTATTTTAACACCAATCGGGACAGAGCAAGTTGCTGAAGCAGGTAAATCAATTATGTACCTTCTTGAGTCAAACCCAGGTCCAGGGCTTGGAGTTATACTAGCATATATGATTTTCTCAAAAAATCAAACAACAAAAGCTTCTGCTTCAGGAGCATCAGTTATACAATTATTTGGTGGGATACACGAAATTTATTTCCCATATGTACTTATGAATCCACTTGTAATACTTGGACCAATTTGTGCATCAGTAGTAACAATTTTCTATTACCTAATGTTTGATGCAGGTCTTGTTGCACCAGCTGCACCAGGGTCAATCATTGCATTTGCGGCGGTTGCACCAAGAGGTGAAACACTTATCGTTGTAGGTGGGGTAGTTATAGCAACAGTTGTTTCATTCATCGTATCTTCAATCTTCGTAAAAATGGCGGGCGACCAAGATTTAGATGAAGCAAAAGATAAAGTTGCAGGAATGAAAGCACAATCTAAAGGTGTTGAAATAGCAAAAGTTAACGAAGTTAAAAAAGTTGTATTCTCTTGTGATGCAGGTATGGGTTCAAGTGCAATGGGTGCAACTAAATTTAGAAATAGAATTGCAAACTTAAACTTAGGAATTACTGTAACAAACAGTTCAGTTGATACAGTTCCATCAGATGCAGACATCGTTGTTTGTCAAGAAGTTCTTAAAGATAGAGCGGTTAAATCAGCTCCACAAGCACAAATTATTACAATTGGAAACTTCTTAGCAGATCCAAACCTTGATGCATTATACAACTCAATTGCAAGTCTAAAAGACAAGCAAGACGCACCTGCACCAGCTCAAGAAGCACCAGCAGCGGCTCCAGCAAAAGTAGAAAACAGAGTGTTTGTTTTAGACAATATTATGCTTGGAATGAAAGCGGATACAAAACAAGAGGCAATCGTTGCAGCGGGAGAATTATTGTTTAAACAAGGCTATATCAATAAACCATATATTCAAGGTATGCTTGATAGAGAAGAAACAACAACAACTGCTATCGGATTTGGTGTTGCGATTCCTCACGGAAGCATCGCAACTAAAAAAGAAGTTAGAGAAACAGGTATTGTATTCCTTCAATATCCACAAGGCGTAAGTTTTGGTGATGAAATAGTACACTATGTATTCGGTATCGCAGCGGCAGGAGATGAACACTTAGAAATTCTTGCACAAATAGCAGATATCGTTGAAGATGAAGAAAAACTTGAAACTTTAAAAACAACAACTGACAAACAAACAGTAATGTCATTGTTAGGTTTAAGTCTATAAGTCAAGTAACAAACTTGAAACTTTGAAAACAACAACTGGTAAATAGTTTTTATGCCAGTTGTTGGATTTAAGTCTATAAAAGAGAGAGGAAGTTTTAATATGAAAAAAGCTATTCAATTAGGCGCAGGTAATATCGGTAGAGGGTTTATTGGCTCTTTACTACACCAATCAGGTTATCACGTTGTATTTGCAGACGTTGTTGCCACAGTAGTAGACAAAATTAATGAGGACAAAGAATACACAATCTTTGTTATGGATACTGAATGTAGTGAAGAAAAAATTTCTAACATCAGTGCTGTATTTTCAAACAAAGCAGAGTTTATCGAAGAAATCAAGACAGCAGAAATTTTGACAACTGCAGTTGGTCCAAACGTATTAAAAATCGTAGCACCAACGATTGCAAAAGGTATTACTGCTAGATACGAAGCAGGAATTAAAGATTACTTTAATGTTATCGCTTGTGAAAATGCATTAAACGCAAGTTCAGGATTACAAGCAGATGTGTACACAAATTTAAGTGATGAAGTTAAGAAATATGCTGACGAATACGTTGGTTTCCCTAACTCATCAGTTGATAGAATTGTGCCACCATCAACATGCGAAAATCCAATTGACGTTGTAGTTGAAAAATACTATGAGTGGAACGTTGAAAAAGCTGGCTTTAAAGGTGAAATTCCAAACATTACAGGTATGAACCTAGCAGACAATCTAATGTCATACGTTGAAAGAAAGCTATTTACACTTAATACAGGACACGCAATTTCAGCTTATTTAGGTGGACTTAAAGGTCACAAAACTGTTGATGAAAGTATCAATGACCCAGAAATTTATAAAACTGTTAAAGCTGCTATGGTTGAGAGCGGAAATGGTCTTATCAAAAAGTATGGCTTTGATGAAGCTGCACATCATGCGTATATTGATAAAATTATCGCACGTTTCAAAAACACGCATCTTAAAGATGATGTAACACGTGTTGGTAGAGAGCCACTTAGAAAACTTTCTCCAAGCGATAGACTTATCAAACCTATGCAAACGGCATTATCATACAACTTGCCAGTAGACAACTTGATGACAGGAGCGGCAGCTGCATTACACTTTGTTAGTAAAGATGACCCTCAAAGTCTACAGCTTAAAAAAGATTTAGAAGAAAAAGGCATAAAAAATGTGCTTAAAGAAGTGACAAAACTAGAAAATGATGATATAATTAATGATATAAGTAAAAACTACGAAACTTTATCAAAAAACTAAAAAAATCTTGGAGGATAACAAAATGAAAACAGAAGAAATCGTAATCACATCACCATCAGGAATTCACGCTAGACCAGCAGGGGAATTAGTTAAAGCAGCTGGAAAATACGAAAGCACAATCACACTTTCTAAAAACGGTAAAGATGCAAACGCAAAAAGACTTATCGCAATTTTAGGATTAGCAGCTAAACAAAATGAAACTGTTACAATCACAGTTGACGGTTCTGACGAAGAAGCAGCTTTCGCAGAAGTAAAAGAAATTATCGCAAACGCTCACTAATAACATAGTAAGCCTGAAGGTAGATACAATTAAGTATCTACCTTTTTTTGGTTATAAAATATAGTTGAGCAAATTTGGTAAAAATGTTATAATCTATTATGCAACATATTATTAAAAAAATATTAAAAAGGATAAGGAGTAAGAAAAATATTATGCCACATAAGATTAGAAGTTTAAGTTCTATAATAAAATTATTAATATACCCGATGGTAGTAGGACTAGTAGTGTTAAATATAGGGACAAGAACAGTAAGTTCGGTTGAGAATTTAAGAGAATTAGATGCAAGAAAAATTGAAGGAGCTTTAGCAACTGCTTCATCACATGCAGATGAACTAATTACATCGAAAATAACATTTCTTGACACTCTTGCACACAATATTGAATATAACAAGTTGTTCGATAACAAAACATATTTCAATGAATACTTAGCAAGTATCCCAGACTCTATGCCAGATGTTGACTCAGTTTACTATTGGTGTTTTGATACCCTAACAAGTTATCATTCACATTATACAGTTCCTGCGGCAGGTTGGGACGCAACATCAAGACCTTGGTACACTCAAACTGAAGGCGTGAGAGGAACTGTTATAACAGATCCATATGTACACTCAAACGGAAATATGATAACATCTATCGCTAGACGTATTTATGATGGAAATAAAGAAGTTGGTATTTTGGTTGCAAACGTTTCCATAGAAAGTTTAATTCAAGTCGTTAGAGATATAGAAGCAAGTGAAGAAAGTTTATATGCATTAGTTGTAGATGAGAGCCTTAACATATTAATGCACCCAGACAATGATTGGATTCCAACTTCAGATAACATCCAAAATCTAGCGAACACGCAAGCAAATTTTGCAAATGCATTCAACGCACCAGAAGGGGAAACAACAATTAACACAAATCTTTATGGTGCAGAGATAAGCGTTATTAAGCGTAGCATACCTAACACAGATTGGATTATACTTTCAAATTATCCAACTAAATTTGTTCAACAAGCAGTAAGTTCAATATTATTGCAAGGTTTATTGACAGCGTTAGGGGCAATAGCTCTATGTAGTTTTGCAATAGCACGTATCACAAAAACTTATTTGTCGCCAATAGACGATGTATCTCAAGCACTTACACAAATAAGTCAAGGTAACCTAAAGTATGACCTAGCAAACATCAATCGCAACAGTGAGGAAATAGACAATCTTACAAACTCGTTAACAAAACTATCAGCAAGTCTTAACAACTACATTGGAGAAATAGGAATAACACTAGATCACTATGCAGAAGGGGACTTCACTAAACAACCTACGCAAAACTACTTAGGCGATTTTAGCCAAATTAAAACTGCACTCACAAATATATCTAGCAGTTTAACTCAATTACTTAGTAGCACGATATCGTCTACAAATCAAATGAATCAAGCGGTTAACAACATAAATTCGTCAGCTAGCAACCTAGCGAGTGAAAGTGCAATCCAATCTGATCTTTTAGCAAATTTTAGAGAAGATACTAGACAAGTAGCAACTAGCATTAATAACAATGTTAGTAGACTTAACACAAACAACCAGACTATTATACAAATGGCAGAAACTGCAAATAAGTCTAAAGAAGTTACGGACAAATTGGTAAATTCGATGAACAATATCAGCCATTCAACGCAAAATATTCAAAATGTTATAAAATTAATAGAGGATATTGCAAGCCAAACAAATTTATTAGCACTTAATGCGGCGATAGAGTCAGCAAGAGCAGGTGAAGCAGGTAAAGGTTTTGCAGTTGTGGCAGGAGAGGTAAGAGAACTTTCAAATAAGACAACAGAAATAGTTCAACAAATATTCGATATGATTAATACTAATCTTGAGAGTATAAAAGAGGGTGAGCAAATGGTTATTCTTACAGAGCAAACACTTAGCAATATTATTACAGCAAGTAATGAAACAAAAGACTCATCGCAAGAAGTTCACAAAAATGCAGTTGAACAAACGGAGTTACTTAACCAGCTTACAAAAGATATCGAACATTTAACTACGGGTATTTCGCATAACACGGCGATAGCAGAAGAAAACCTGTCAACAGCCGAAGAATTATCAACACAAACGACAATCCTTAAAGAACAGATGAATAAATTTAAAATTTAGGCTGATATTTATTAGAGTGCTTACAATAAGTGCTCTTTTTTTATGCTCTAAAGTAAATGTAAAGATTCTATTAAAGAATAGTAAAAACTAATGCAAATTAAATGCAACAGTGATAAAATATACATTGTAACATTTTTATATGAAGTATTAATATACTTAATAGTAAGGCTAATAATTATGATTGATATAGAAAGGAGAATGTTTATGGGTGGTTTAGTTTTAGAAGGTGGTTCATTTAGATGTATGTTTTCGGCAGGAGTTATGGACGCCCTGTTAGAAAATAAGATTATTTGTGATTACATAATTGGTGTATCAGCGGGAATTTCGAGTGCAACCTCTTATGTATCAAAACAACCAAGACGCAATTTAGACGTTATTAAAGAATATAGGTTAGATCCTAGATATATTTCAAGAAGAAACCTAATATCAACAGGTTCTATGGTAGGGATTGATTTTATATTTGACGAAATCCCTAACAAGCTAAATATATTCGACTGGAAAAATTATTATAAGTTTAAAGGAAAAATAAAAGTTGGAGTAACTGATATGAGAACAGGAGAAAGTGTATATAAAGATGGAAAGCACCTAGACAAAACTTTTAATTTGTTGCGTGCCAGTTGTGCAGTTCCATTGTTTTTCCCACCAGTAGATATTGAAGATAGGTTGTATCTTGATGGTGGTATTGCAGACGCCATTCCGATAAAACAAGCTCTAAAAGATGGAAATGATAAATTGCTAGTTGTATTAACTCAACCTCAAGGATACCTTAAATCTAAAAATAAGCTGACAAAAGCAGGGGCATATTTTTATAAAGAAAAATATCCTGAGCTGTATAGAGTGATGTTAAATCGCAATGCAATGTACAACAAAACTATAAAATTTATTGAGGAATTTAAGAGAAAATACCCCGAAAATATTATTGTGTTGCAACCAGAATATAAGATAAATTCTATGGAATCGGATATAGGTATATTAGAAAATGTGTATAATCATGGGTATAATATGGCAAAGACAAGACTAGAGAATATAGGTAAATTTTTGACTAATTAGAGTGCTTATAGTAAGTGCTCTTTTTTTGTGCAAAAAAATTTGTTGACAATTAGGTCGAACGTACTATATAATATATTTATAAATAGGTCGAATGACCTAATAAAATAAAAAATATGAAAGAGGAGGTAAAAATTATGACAACGAGAGAAAAACTAATTAATACTGCAGGGTTATTATTTAGCAAAAAAGGATATGATGGGGTATCGGTTAGAGATATAACGGATGTTGCGGGTGTACAATTAAGTGCTATTGGATACCACTTTAAGACGAAAGAAGTTCTATATATAGAAACAATAATAACAGCTTGCA
>MDSP01000145.1_pt1 | contig 15854 bp, 13 predicted proteins | sample 1005811 | NCBI WGS metagenome assembly MDSP01 (sample SAMN05526596, study PRJNA338239) | gut metagenome | isolation source: stomach gut content | host: Naso elegans | place: Saudi Arabia: Red Sea | collected 2011-04
AGATAAAGCCTAGAAATCTCTGTCCTCTAGGGTGTATTTTTTATTGGGATTTCTATAGGGGTAGAGCGGGAATTTGTCTATTCTGTAGGTGATGGACGGGGTGTGTATGTCCATTTGGTAGACTACTTCGTTTAGGGGGTTGATTTCTATTATGCGTTTGGTGGGGGCGCTTTGTCCGTAGTATATAAGCCAGTTTTGGTGGTTTTGCCCTGTGAGGTCTACGTCGCTTGTATAGCGTGAATAGGTTTTGTTTTCGTCTATAAATTCTCTGACCAGATTTGCGTTCATGTCGTCGAAGGCGTACTCCACCACTCTTGAGCCTTCGGGGTTGGTTTCGCCTTGAGAGCGGTTGTCGAACATTATCATATTGCCGTTTTTCTTGAGGAGCAGGGAGTGCTGTCCTCTAGGCCCTTCGCCGGCTTTGGTCTGCATTCTGTATTTTTGGAGGGACGGGATGTCTTTGAGGTAGAGCAGGTCGTCCGGCTTTTGGCTGTATTTTAGGGACGGGAAGGTTTTGAGTTTGTCGTCAGCCATCCACCAAATCAAGTCCCATTCAGAGTAGTCCACAGCAATGACGCCCAGATGTCTAAGCGAAACGTAGAGTATGTCTTTATAAGGGTCGTATACTAGGGAGTTGGCGTGCGCCCAGTCCACTCGAACGGGATTGCCCTCTGATATGTATTTGTTGTGTTCGTCGTAGACAAGCCTGTCGATGAGGTGTTGGTCTGCGGGGTCTGCGGCGTTGCGGAAAAGAGTGCCGAAGTCAAGGGTTTTGATGACGTTTTGGTTGGAGTCTATCTCGAAAATTACGTCGTCCCAGCCCCATTGAGAGACCCCGAGAATAATCTCTATGCCGTCTTTGTATTTGATGACGTCGTGGTGTCCTTTGTTGTCGGCGGTGAAGATGTTGTTGCCCATGAGGTCGATTTTGTTGTATATGCGGTTGTTGTCTATGTATATCATATAGATTTTGCCGTCTTCTTCTTCCATATGCACTAGTCTGGGGTGGCGTTCTTTGTCTTTGTTGTAGAACATATAGCGCATCTCGCCCTTGTCGTCCCAGCCTACAATGTAGTAGGCGTTGTTGAATGAGGTGAAGTAGAGGTCTTTGTTGAACATATTGTCGGGGCGGGGGTTGGAGATTATGACTTCGGTTTTGATGGTGAAGGGTCTGTCTGTGCGTTCGCCTTCGACGTTGGGCAGGGGTTTGGTGACGTAGCTCATAGGCTCTGTGTACAGGGTGAAGTTGGTAAGGGTTTTGCCTCCCGATGCCAGCGTGATTGTGTTGGTATAGCCCATATAAAGCCCGTGCACGGGAATCTCCGATGAAGAGCCTGAATGGACTGAGCCTATGGAATCTTCGGGGCTTTTGCCTTGAACGATGACAATGATGTCGTCCTGCACAGGGCTGTCTGAGGTAATGAGAGCCGATAGCGGCGTAGTGCCTGACGGATTAAGCTCTATGGAGAATTGGGCGCGGGCAGGGGATATAATCATAAATAACATAAAAACAAGCATATTTCTTCCTTTTTCTTCCTTAATATAGGTATTGTAAAAGAATATTTAATTAATTTATAGTATATTATATAGCAGGGGCTTTAAAAAATCAAAAAAGCGGGCTGTAATACTTGAATATATGGGAAAAATATATTAAAATGTATGTGAATAAATATTTAAGAGAGGGCGTCAATGGCGAAGTATATTTTTGTGACGGGGGGAGTGGTATCCTCGCTGGGTAAAGGGATTACAGCTTCGGCGATAGGGGCTTTAATCAAGGCGGGAAAATACTCCGTAAACATGATGAAAATAGACCCTTATCTTAATGTAGACGCCGGCACTATGCGTCCTTATGAGCATGGGGAGGTCTTTGTCTGCGATGACGGCACGGAGACGGATTTGGATTTGGGGAATTATGAGAGATTCCTGCAGATAACCACCACCAGAGATTCCGCAATCACCACAGGCAAGGTCTATCAAAAAGTCATAGAATCAGAAAGGCGCGGAGAATATCTTGGGCAGACCGTACAGGTAATCCCCCATATCACCGATGAAATACGCCGCCGTATCAGAAATTTCGACAAGAACGACAGCGATATATGCATCATAGAGCTGGGAGGCACTATAGGCGATATAGAGAGCATTCCTTTTGTGGAGGCTATCAGGCAGTTTGCTTTGGAGGAGGGGCTGGAAAACGTGATGTTTATACACCTCACCCTAGTGCCTGTGGTAGCAGGCGGCGAGTATAAGACCAAACCCTCGCAGCATTCCGTTAAGACTCTGATGTCTGACGGCATACACCCCGATATGCTGGTCTGCCGTTCTGAGGAGAGAATCTCCGATGACCTGAAAGAAAAGCTGGCTCTCTTCTGCAATGTCAAAAAGGACGCCGTTATATCCCTGCCCGATGCGGAAAACAGCATTTATGAGATACCGCTTTCTTTGCAGAAGGAAAAGGTGCTTGAACAAATAGAGGCAAGGCTGAATCTGCCTCTCAAGAAGGCTGATTTGTCCCCTTGGAATAAAATCTTAAAAAACATTTCGGAAAGCAGTGAAAGCGTAGGCATAGCCTTTGTCGGCAAGTATCTGCAATTAAGCGACGCTTACAAATCCGTGCTGGAAGCATTCAACCATGCCGGCTGGAATCACAAAAGAAAAATCAATTTTATCAACATAGACCCTGAATTGCTGGAAGCCGGCGATGAGGAAACTTTCGCGGCTCTGGCGTCTGCGGACGGTATATTCGTGCCGGGAGGATTCGGCAACAGGGGTATCAAGGGCAAGCTCAAGGCCTTAGAGTACGGGCGCGTCAATAACATTCCTACTTTCGGAATATGTCTCGGTATGCAGTGCATGGTCATAGAGTATGCCAGAAATGTCTTGGGTTTGGATGCGGACTCTGCGGAGTTTGACCCTGAATCAAAGAATCCCGTCGTGGAGATGCTCGCCAATCTCAAAAACATAAAAGATTTGGGCGGCACTATGAGGCTGGGCGCTTACACGGCTAACTTCGTAAAAGACAGCAAGATAGAAAAAATCTACGGAAAAAGCAGCGCCGACGAAAGGCACAGGCATAGATTCGAGGTGAATCCCGCTTACACCGACATTCTCGAAGAGGGCGGTCTGCGCATATCAGGCAGGGGCCCTTCGGATTTGGTGGAGTGTGTGGAGCTGGAGCATCATCCTTATTACATAGGCGTGCAGTATCATCCAGAGTTTTTGTCTTCCCCTTTAAAAGCCCATCCGCTTTTTGATTCTTTTGTGGAAGCTGCAATTAAAAACAAGAAACAGGATTAGTTATGAAAGCTTTATTATTGGCGGGCGGTAAAGGCACAAGGCTTTGGCCCTTATCAAAAAAGGACACCCCGAAACAGCTGGTGTCGCCTTTCGGGGAAGAAAAAAATCTCATAGAAATGACTGTAGACAGGGTCGAAGCGTTGGGATTCGGGAAAGAAGATATATTTTTGGTGACTTCAGAAGAGCAGAAAAATCTCTTTGACAGCTCGCTTTTTGCAGGGATAATCGCCGAACCTTCGCCCCGCAACACAGCTCCGGCAGTCCTGCTCGGTCTCAAAAAGCTGATGTCTTTAGGCATAAGCAATGACGAGTCTGTATATGTGTTCCCTTCAGACCATTATATCTCCAATATGAAAATCAATCCTGCTATCAGTATGAAAGATTTGATTATGTGTTTCGGGATAGCGCCTACCCGCCCCGACACAGGCTACGGCTATATACAGCCCCATATAGGCAGTTCCATAAAAAAGGTCAAGCAGTTTAAGGAAAAGCCCGACGCCGCAACCGCCGAGAAGTGGTTTGAGTCTTTCGACAAGAGCGATACGGAGAAGTATTATTGGAATTCCGGTATTTATGCTTTCAGTATAAACTCCATATCCGAAGCTTTGAAAAAAATCGACAAGAATCTGCACGACTTTTGGCTGAACTCCAGCTATGATGAGTTCGTCAGCAGTTATGACACTCTGCCTAAAGAATCTTTCGATATTATGATAGCCGAGAAAGCTTATAATTTGTATTTTATGGTGTTGGATGCGGATTCTTGGAGGGATATAGGTTCTTGGCAGTCTGTATTCGATGCCTTATCAAAGAACGCTTCGAATCAATCGCTGGGCGCTTCGAGCATAATCAGCGCCGACAGCAAGGGCTGTTTGTTTCGTTCCGATAAAAATCTCACTGTCGCTTTCGCCGGCGTCAATGACATTGCCGTAGTCGCCGAAGGCGATAAGTTATTAATTTTAGATATGAAAAATCCTGAAGCTATGAAAAATCTTATTCAAAAATTAGAAGAAGAGGGTATTATATGAATTTTACATTCGAAGGCATATCGGAGATGTTGGAAGTCATAGGATTGAAGCATGAAAGCGCCGAAAGAACCGCTTTGAGGCGTATAAAAAAGCTGGTCAGAAAGGACTTGAATCTCGACGAGTCCATAGAACTCATAGAATTGTCCAGGCAAATCACAATGTCTCAGGTCAAAAATATCCACACTCTGCACCCTAAGTTAAAAGACAGCGTCAATGAGCTTTTAGGGATGATTTTGCAGATTCCCAGATTGGAAGACGAGGATTTAGAAAAAGCCGTGCATCAAATAGAACTAATACAGCAAACTTCCAATTACATAAAAGAGTTTTTTAGGAAAAATTACTCCGTCCTAAGCACCCACATAAAATAACCGACATTCGTCGGCAAACTTCGTTTAGATTTAAGGCGGAGAGCGGGCAACGGTGTTGTTGGCAAACGATGTTTGATTTTGTTGATTGTGTGAACGAAGTTTGGGTTCGTTGGAGGCAGACGGAGAGTTAGCTGTCGGAAAGTGAATAGTCTGAGACTGTTGGGGTAGTGATACTGATTGAATGTGGGGCGGATAGATAGTGGGCAAGCAACAGTGTTGCTCGCAAACTTCGTTTGTTTACTTTGGAGTCAGACGGAGAGTTAGCCGTCGGAGAGTGGGCAGTCGAAGACTGTTTGATAAACTTTATTTGAGGGTTAGCCGTCGGAGAGTGGGCAGTCGAAGACTGTTTGATAAACTTTATTTGAGAGTTAGCCGTCGGAAAGTGAACAGTCTGAGACTGTTGGGAGCAGTCGGAGACTGTAGAAAAGATATATAGAGGAGATATGATGATTTCGCATAGTGAAGAATATTACGTCAGGCTGCAGAAGATGCAGAAGATACAGGAGTTAGGGCAGAATCCTTTTACTCCTAAGGCTAGGACGCCGCGAGATGCTTATTCTAAGGATTTGCTGGGTAGATTTAAGACTGCTGAGGATAATGTCAGCGGTACTGTTTACGGGCGTATAATATTGAAGAGGGATTTCGGGAAGGCGGCTTTCGCGACTTTGAGGGATGAAGAAGGCGAGCTGCAGGTTTATTTTAAGAAGGATAAGCTGGGCGATAAGCTTTTTGATTTATATAAATTGAGCGATATAGGCGATATAATCTCCGTCACGGGCAAGATGTTTTTTACGCAGAAGGGTGAGCCTACTTTAGAGGCGTCGGATTTTGAGATTCTTACTAAGGCTTTGAAACCCCTGCCTGAGAAATTTCACGGGCTGAGCGATGTGGAGACTCGTTATAGAAAGAGATATTTAGATATGATTACCAATCCCGAAGTTTTGGAGAAATTTGTGATACGTTCTAAGGCTTTGCAGGTGATGAGGGATTATCTGCACGGTTTGGGTTTTGTGGAGGTGGAGACTCCTATGCTGCACCCTGTTTTGGGTGGGGCTGCCGCGAAACCTTTTACCACTCATCACAATGCTTTGGATTCGGAATTTTATTTGAGGATAGCGCCTGAGCTGTATCTAAAGAGATTGGTGGCGGGCGGTATGCATAAGGTTTTTGAGATAAACAGAAATTTCAGAAATGAGGGCATAGACAGCACCCACAATCCCGAGTTTACAAGTATGGAGCTTTACGATGCTTATTCTGATTGCAGAGGTATGATAGAGCTTTTTAAAGGGGTTTTGAAGGAGATTTTGATGCAGTTATTTGGTTCTACGGAGCTGGAATATCAGGGCGTCAAGGTGGATTTCGGGGCTTGGAAGGAGATTTCTTATTCCGACTGCCTGCGTCAAAAGGGCGTAGACCCTGACAAACTCCCCACAAGGGAAGACGCTTTGAAGGAAGCTCAAAAGCACGGGCTGGAGATTAAGGACAATATGGACAGGTGGACTATTTTGGCGGAGATTTTCGACCATTTGGTGGCTGATTATATAACAGAGCCTACTATAGTCTTTGATTATCCCGCGTCAATCTCGCCTCTCTCAAAACGCAGCCCTTCAAATCCCGACATAGCGGAGAGATTTGAGGCTTATGCCTTCGGGATGGAGTTTTGCAACGGATTCTCCGAGCTCAATGACCCCACCGTGCAGCAGAAGGTTTTTGAGGAGCAGATGAAGCTGAAAGCCGGCGGGGATGAAGAGGCTATGGAATATGATGAAGATTATATTTCCGCTTTGGAGCAGGGTATGCCTCCCGCAGGCGGTATAGGTATAGGCGTGGACAGATTGATTATGGTGCTGGTGAATACCGCTACCATTAGAGATGTTATATTGTTCCCTACAATGAAACGCCAATAAAATCTGTACAAACATATAAAATGCAAAAAAGAGAGTCTGAGACTCTCTTTTTTATTGACTGAGATTAAATAATGAGTATTAACTAATTTACATATACTAATTATATAAATTCATATTATTATTTTTATTTTGCATATTTATTTTTGTTGCATATTATACAGATTTTAGTATTAATCAACTTTATGCACTCAAAATGTTTTTGAGTTTTCCGATATTCTATTTGTATTAAATCTACAAAATTTTAGAGCCATCGTCAAATATTTGAGCGAAATTTTTGGCTGCGGCTTGAGAAAAAATGCAAAGTATGGTATAATCTAATCAGGAGTTTATCAATGACAAGAACACAAATCAAAAAACACCTCGAAGAGCTTTTGGGCAGGGAGATAAAAGATGTCACCGAAATAGAAGCCTTCGGGATAGTTATAGAATTTAGGGAAGAAGAGTGCCTCATAAAAAGAGGTTCTTATGAGACTTCTATATCTTATGATTTGGGGGCTGATAAATTTTTTACGGCGCAGAAGGGATTTTTTAAGAGATTAGAGCCTTTGATGAAAGATATACAGGATAAGAGAGGCTTCGGACAGCTTTTGTCCTCGTGGAAGTCCAGAGTCGCAGAAATCTCCGAAAGGCATGAAAAAGCCAGATTGGAAGCTGAGCTGAACAAAAAGCTCTCCGAGTCCTTCGCCGACGCCACATTGAGCGCGCCTGTGCTGTCTATGGGTTATGAGCATTATCTCAACAAAGTCCGCGACGAAATGCTTGCCGTCTTCAGGGCTATGGGCTACACTCTGGTAGAAGAAAGAGAGCTGGAGGATGAGTATCATAACTTCGAAGCTCTAAACATAGACGCCGACCACCCCGCCAGAGAAGACCAAGATTCTTTTTATGTGGGGGGCGATAAATTATTAAGAACTCATACCTCAACCTCGCAGATACGCACTCTTGAAAAAATGATTAAAAACGGGGAAGAGCCTCCTATAGCTATAGTCTGTCCCGGCGTCTGTTACAGAAGGGATGCTGTGGACGCCACGCACTATCCTATGTTCAGGCAGATGGAGGGGCTGGTGGTAGACAAAAACGTCTGCTTTGCCGATTTGAAAGGCACTCTCATAGAATGGGCTAAGGCTATGTTCGGGGGGGACACCAAGATAAGATTGAGACCGGATTATTTTCCTTTTACAGAACCTTCTGCGGAGCTGTCCGTATCCTCGCCTGATTTGCTGGGAGGAAAGTGGGTGGAGCTTTTGGGCTGCGGTATGGTGCATCCTCAAGTGTTTAGAAATGTGGGCTTAGACCCCGATGTCTGGAAGGGTTTTGCCTTCGGGACTGGTATAGAAAGAATCACCATGATGAGATACGGAATCAGGGATATAAGATTGTTCGCAGAGAATGATTTGAGATTCCTAAAACAAAGCTTGTAAGAAATCGGAGTATATAAAATGAAAATGACAGTTAGCTATGAATGGCTGTGCAGTCTCGCTGAAGGGCTGAAAGAAAAAAGCATAGAAGAAGTAGGCTTGGGGCTGACCTCCATAGGCGCGGAGACGGAGCATATATCCGTTTTGAAGTTTGATTGTTTGTGTGCGGAGATAATGGAAGTAAAACCTTTAGGCAAGCTCAGCTCCGTAAAAGTGAAAACCTCAAAAGGGGAGTTCACGGCTGTGTCCAATTCGCCTGCTCTGGCTGAAGGGGAATTTGTGATTTTTGCGGAGAACGGCTCGGAGATTTTCGGCGGTATCACCGTACAGCCCAGAGAAATAGAAGGCGTCAAGACAGACGGGCTTTTGCTGGCTTTGGAGAATCTCGGCATAGAACAGAAAAGCGCCGATATTTTTTATCTTGACAAAAACAATCCTCAAGAGGATTTTTCCGTGTATACAGCCGAAGACGCTGTTTATACTTTGGATGTTCCGGGCAACAGACCGGACTGGCTTTCCGTCAGGGAGCTGGCTAGGGCTTTGGCGGTGAAGTTCGGCTGTGATTTGAAAGAATATGATTTTAATTATAAATCGGGCGGGGATTTCGCTCTGCCTGTAAATATACAAAGCGAAAGGTGCGTACGCTACGCTCTGGCAAAAATCTCAAACATAAAAAAATCCGAGACTGCCGCTTTGATTAAAAAGCGTTTGTATCTGCTGGGTATGCGTCCCGTTAATTATCTCGTGGATTTGAGCAATGCGGCTATGTTGGAGCTGGGGCAGCCCACGCACGCTTTCGACGCCGATAAAATCAAGGGCGCTGTCAATATAAGGCAGGCGATGGACGGAGAGAAGATGACTCTCTTGGACGGCTCTGAAATATCTCTAAGCAGTGAAGATTTGTTGATTTGCGATGAAGAAAAAATCCTCGCCTTAGCAGGAATAATGGGGGGATTGGATTCGGGAGTGGACGAAGGCACAACAAGCGTATATCTCGAATCTGCCTCATTCAACGGGGTCTATGTAAGGCGTTCGGCTAAGAGGCTGGGCTTAAAGACAGAATCGTCTTTGAGGTTTGAGAAGAACATATCGCCTGCTTTGGTGCTTTTGGCGGAGAAATATATCTGCAAACAACTGGACGGGGCGGATATTTCGGAGATTAAGGATGTTTATCCAAATCCCATCGCCGCAGAGCCTGTTTACACCTCGCCTGAAGAAATCAACAGCTATCTGGGCGCAGACATAGACGGGGAATTTATAAAAGATGTAATAATCAAACTCGGATGCACCTGTGATAACTCTAATAAAATATGGAAGATTGAGCCTAATCCCATAAGAAGCGACCTGCGTATAAAAGAAGATATAATGGAAGAGGCGGCAAGATTTTACGGGTATGACAACATACCGGCTAAGGCTTACAGACCTTCGCAGGTGAAACTCAATCCCGAGAAGTCTTTTGACGAGAAGATAAGACCTATCCTGAGAGGAATGGGGCTGAGCGAGGCTGTGACTACGGCTTTCAGGTCTGAGGAGCAGAGAAATCTCTACGGATTAAAAAATCAGGCGGAGATTTTAAACCCCTTAAACAGCGACTGGACGGAGCTTCGCACTCATATATTCGACGGTTTGATAGAATCGATAAAAAACAACATAGACAAAGCTTTTGAGCATAATGTGCTGTTGTCGGAAACGGCGTCCGTATTCTCGAAGAAAGACGGGGTGTTCCACGAACAAAAAAATCTCGCTTTTGCAGTCAGCTGCGAGGGCGGCGCTTACGGCAAGGCTTTGAATTATTTTAAGAATATTTTAGCCTATGCCAAAGTGCAAAACATAAGCGCCGAGAAAAGCGGAGAGGGCTTTCTGCATCCTTTGAATTCTTTTGATGTGTATGCCGACGGCGTATATCTGGGATTCTTCGGGGAGCTGAATCCTGTGCTTGCCGATAAATTGTCTTTAAAAAAGATAACTCCTGTAGTGTGCGAGCTGAACTTCGAAATGCTGGAAAAGTACGCCTCCAAAAGCGCGCCCGTGCAGCGCATACCTGAGCTGCCTCCTGTGTTTAGGGATATAACTCTTACTGTGGGCGGAGCTGTGCAGGGTATAAACATTGTAAAATCGTTAAAAGATGAAAATCCTATGATAAAAGATATTGAGTTTTTGTCTGTGTTTCAGAATGCCAAGCTTAAAGAACAGAATCAGAAGAATATTTCTTTGAGATTGCGTTTTGAGTCGGACAAACCTGCAGACGCGCAGGAAATCGATAATTTTATCAAAGATATGCTCAAAAAGTATTAGGAGGATTCCGTGATACGCTTTCTTGTGATTACATATTCTTTGCTTTGTATTGTTTCGTTTGCATTAACAAAAAGGCTGAACAGAGGTGTGGACAACCCTACCTTGAATTTTCTGCTGTCCCCTGTGTTTAATACTGTTGTGTGCCTGCTGATATTGGGGGCGGGGTTTTTGTTCCGCTCTTATTCGTCCAGAATAATATATCTTTTGGTTTGGAACGCGATTATGATAGGCAATGTTTATTCTATACATAAATTAAAAAATATGGATTTTTGATTTATTTTAGTGATATTATTTGGAAAAATTTGATTTTGTTAGTATATTATAACTAGGCGTTTAAATATATTGAATACACACAGAGGATTATATGAGATTTTTAATTATAGCAATGGTAATGTTGTCAGCGTCTTGTTCTGTAGTAAATGAAACAGTCTACAACACAGTGCCTCAATATATGATAACGGCAAAAATAGGCTCTCTGTCAGGCTATGTGGAATACAGCAACTGCTACGGAGTCTTGCAGGAATATTCCGCCGACCATATCTATAAGAACAGTTTTTATTTGGGCAGCCACAACGCCAGCTACAAAAAAATCAGCACCACCACAGCAAACGGATATGTAACCGGCAGCGGCGTCAAGACATACTCCGTCACCAATGAAGAGATAGTGATGGGATTGGAGAGCGGAGAGCTGGAGATACTAACTGATTTCGAAGTCTGGGAAAGGTCGGACGGAGAATTTCAAGAGATAACAGATTTAAATGGATTTACGCAATTATTTAAGTTTACGCCTTCTGAAGCTTATCTTTATCAATCCGCACGCATAGGCGGTACAGGGGTTTTCGAGGATGCTTCCGAATACTTGGATTCTTATTACTATATCGTAAAAAGCTCAGGCTCTTCCTTAGAGATGATAAGCGTCAGCCCATATTACGATAATGAAGGCAATTTCCTTTATTATATAGCTTACGGCGGTATAAGCGAGGGGATTTGGACTTATAAATTGAAATAACGGGGGCGTGCTGTCAGGGCTGGCGGATGCCAGTGGGCGGTTCGTGTTTTGTATAAGAGCGGGCTGGCGGGGCTGGTTGTCGGTGGGCGGTTTGCGGATGTCGGCGGGCGGTTTGTATCTTGGGTGAGAGCGGGCTGGCGGGGCTGGCTGTCGGCGGGCGTGCTGTCAGTGGACAGTTTGTATCTTGGATGAGAGAAGGTTCGTTGATAGCTGGACAGTTTGTGCTGCACAAAATATATGCAGGCTAAATGTTTAAAATTGTTATATTTAATATATGATTTATTTTGTGTTTTTACTCAAAACATATTATAATAAATAAATAATAAAAGTTAAAAAGGTAAATATGAAAGTATCAATAGCGCAGATAAATCCCTCTTTAGGGGATTTTCAGGGCAACACAGAAAAAATCAGACAAGTCATACACAGAGCCATATCAGAAGATTCACGCATTTTAATTCTTCCTTACGGAGCTATATCAGGATTCCCTCAAGGCAATCTAGCCGCGTCGGAGGACTTCAGGGCGGCGCTGGAAAGTTCCATGCAGGAGCTGGCAATAGAAACGCTGGGCACTTCGCTCGCTGTCTTTATAGAGGGGCAGGAAGTCCTGCACGAAGGCAAAATCAGCTCTGAAGGTTTCACAATGGAGAACGCCGATTCAAAGCATCTCCCTCTGCCTTCTATCTTTAATCAAAAAAATTACGACATTTTCGTCAACATAGGCCCGAAGATTTTTGAGAAAAACCGCTGCGAAGCGCACGAAATGGAGCTTACCATATTAGCCCGCGATAAAAAAGCGTGGGTCTTCGATGTCAATCTCTGCGGAGCTACTGACGAAATCATCTACACAGGTTTAAGCTCTGTGATTAGCCCTGAAGGCGAGATATTCACCAGATTGGCTTTCGTGGAGGAAGATTTCATCACTGTAGACCTCGAAAACACAGACCATTCTTATCCTGTCGCCGAAATACCTGCAGGCGAGGAAATCCTCAAACACGCCATAGTCAAGGCAGTCAAAGATTACACCCACAAAAATAATTTCGAGAAAGTTTTGGTGTCTGTGAGCGGGGGGATAGACTCAGCCTTAGTGCTGGCTCTAGCCGTCGAAGCTCTCGGCGCAGGCAATGTCAAAGCCGTCTATCTGCCTTCGAAGTTTTCTTCGGATTTGAGCAGGGACGAAGCTTACAAACTCTGCGAAAATCTCGGCGTGGAGATTCAGACCATAGCCATAGAAGATTTCCACGATAAATTTTTGAATGAATTGGCTTTTCTGCCCGATGCTGGTTCTTGGCATGAGAACATTCAAGCCCGTATCAGAGGCTGCATAGTAATGAGCATTTCAAACGCCAATAATTATCTCGTGCTTACCACTGGCAACAAATCCGAAGTCGCTATGGGTTATTTCACTCTTTACGGGGACGCCTGCGGAGGGCTTGCTCCTATCTGCGACCTCCTCAAAACAGAGGTCAGAGCTTTGTGCCGTTACATAAACACAGACTCCGAAATCATCCCCTCCAAAATCATCACCAGAGCGCCCAGCGCAGAGCTAAAAGACAATCAAGCGGATGAGGACAGCCTGCCTAATTATGATTTCTTAGACCAGGTGTTGTTTCTGCATTGCGAGGAGGGTCTCGATTGCGCGCAGATTTCCGACAGGCTGGGCAGGCAGGAAGACGTGCTGAAGATTTTTACGCTCTTATACAGAAACTCCTACAAAAGAAAACAGCTCCCTCAAGGAATCAAAGTATCAAAAAGATTTTTCGGATTGGATTGGCATATACCCGCTACCGTTTATCCTTGGTTTACAAAAGATTTTCTATAGGCGCTCCTCTAGGGCGAAGAAAGATTTTCTGTGATTGTTTGGCAAAAATTATATAGAAATCCTCGAAGAGGTTATCTCCAACCATCTTCGATAGGGTTCGTTATAAAATATTTCTGCTAGACCCTCGATGGCGCAACAAGCTTTATGAAATATTTTCTGTGATTGTTTGGTAAAATTTATACAGAAAGGCTTTCTATAGACTATTTGCATAGGCAGATTTTTAAGAAAATATATCTTATAAAAATAAGCAATTATATAAAAAACTCCTTCACTTACGAAGGAGTTTTTTATATCTGTATTCTCGAAGAGCTTTGTGTTTGACAATAAGGACAGTCGCAAGACCTTGTGTTAGGTTTGTGATTTGTAGTCTTCATAGCCTTCTGCTGACATTTCGTCGTAGGGTATGAATCTCAATGCCGCGCCGTTTATTCTGTACAGTCCGTCGTCTGTGATAAAGCCCAAATGCGAATCGGCGTATTTGGATTTGACGGCTGTGCGTTTCATAAAGAATGAATAGTCTTCGTTTTGGGTGGTGAACTCGTCGGACATGGGGTATTTGAAATGAACTCGTCCGTCGTCTAAGTCTACTTTATCTCTGGATGAGAACAGCGGCTCTCCCGACAGAATATCCACATAAATTCCTCTGTTGGTGTTGTCGTAGAAAGAGCCGTCCGTGTAAGGCGGTTCTGTAGCTCCCTCTTGGGTGACGGCGTACTCCAATCTGGTCAGGAACAGTTTTAATTCCGATTGAGGTGGTTTGCGGTAGCGTTGGAACTTTTCCACCATTAGGATATTGGGGGCTGTGGATACCATTTTATTTGTGCGGAAAAAATAATCCTGCGGTATCTGCGATTGCTGGGGCGAAGAGGTGAAGGGGTATTTTACGTTTTTGTAGGTGTTTTGATAAATATCCGCGTCTTGCGGATAGCCGGCAAAAGGCTCTGTGTATACGCGGAGGTTTTTGTCTTTGAAAGCGTCCAGAGCTTTGAGTTTGTTTAAGAAATCGTCTGCGGTGTTTTTTTGGTAATCGTCCGTATAATATACGGTGTTTGAGCCTGTGAGAGGATTGACGGTGCGCAGGTAGGCGTTTAGTATCATGGGGAAGGACGCGGTTTCGGGATTATATACGACTATAATCATATCGCCTGCGCCTACAGCCTGCACGCCCGCCATCATCTCGAAAGCCTCTTCGGAGCGGGGGTGCATAGTGAATGCCGCCCATTCCATAGCGTGGGTGTGGGTGCATAATAATGTGAAAAATAAAATAAATCTCATATTTTAACTCGCTCCTCTGGCTGTCAAAACAGCAAGCGGGGTGTTTAGTATTATCATTATGTCCAGACTCAAACTCCAATGCTGTATGTACCACATATCTATATTGATTTTCTGCACTCTGTCGGTTTCGTTTCTTCCGCTTACCTGCCAGAGACCTGTAAGACCGGGTTTGACTTGGGCGTAGAGGGGCAGGAGGTTGGGATTGATTTCTTCGATTTCTCCCTGCACGAAAGGTCTGGGCCCTATGAGGCTCATTTCTCCCGTCATCACATTGAAGAGCTGGGGGAATTCGTCCAAACTGTATTTGCGGAGGAAAGTCCCTATAGGCGTGATACGAGGGTCGTTTTTGAGTTTGAAGTAGGTGTCCCATTCTTTTTTAAGCTCAGGGTTTTGGGACAGCATGGTTTTGAGTTTTTCGTCGGCGTCCGTGTACATGGTGCGGAACTTCCACATTTTGAAAATCTTTCCGCCCTTGCCCACTCTGTTTTGAGTGTAGAATACAGGGCCCGGAGAGCGGAGTTTTATGATAATTGCTACAACTATAAACATAGGGCTGAAAATCAGCAGAAAAATCGCGCCGAAGATTTTGTCGGAGATGCTTTTGATGAATTTGGGGACTCTGGCGTTGAGTTTGTTTTCGATTTTCTGCATGAAGATTCTTTCTGTGAAGATATATTCCGCGTCCGTCAAGGCTAGATTTTGACCTGTAGGGATGATATGTATCAATCTGTATCTGCCGTAGAGGTAGGAGACTACGGGATTGTCCACCGTGTAAGCCCCAGCCAGAAATATAGCGTTAACGCCGAAATCTTTTTTATGCACGTCTTCGTCGATGGTGGTGCTGACGGGATTGTAGCCGAGATATATGTCTTTTTTGAAGATTTTGGAGATGCGTTCCGCGTGTTTCAGCCCGTCTTTGGGGCAGATGATAACTGCGTTCATCACCCAAAACTTGCGGAAGAGCCTCACGAATAAAATCCTGAAAAAAGGAATCACAAACATAAGGAGAATCATAAGCACTGCGACTGTGGTGCGGCTTATCCAGATTATGTTGTCTTGGAGGTTGAACAGAAGCACATATATGAGAAGGGCGGATACGATGACTGCCCTCCATATCCTCATCAAGTCTTCCCAGAAAGATTTACGCACTTGGTAGATGCCGCCTAAGATGCCCACAGCAACGTATATAATTACAAAGCTAAGCACTTCGGGGACGTAGTAAATCTCCTGAATGAATTTGGGGAAGGTCAAGGCGGACAAAATCTCGGGAAGGAAGTTGCGTATCCTCACTGCCAGAAACATTGACAGCAGGTAAGCCGTAATGTCGCAGGCTATGAGCGCTAGTTTTTGGAGGAAGGAAAATTTTTTCATTTTTCACCTCTATTATGTGTACAGCGAATCTTCTCCGTGATTCTGCTCGTCGGTAATGGCTTTGGAGGCTTTG
>MDSP01000146.1_pt1 | contig 15816 bp, 9 predicted proteins | sample 1005811 | NCBI WGS metagenome assembly MDSP01 (sample SAMN05526596, study PRJNA338239) | gut metagenome | isolation source: stomach gut content | host: Naso elegans | place: Saudi Arabia: Red Sea | collected 2011-04
TCAGCTATGCCATCTGTAAGTCATCTTGTGAAGGAATCTATCACTAATAGTACTAGTCTTGCAGCTGTTCCTAAAGCTGACACTAAAGACAATGCACAAATAGCTATTGACGCTATTGATAATGCTATCGAAACTATTTCTGAACAACGTGCAAGACTAGGGGCTGTTCAAAACCGTCTTGAGCACACAATCAAAAACGTTGATAACACAGCTGAAAACTTACAATCTGCTGAATCACAAATTCGTGACACAGATATGGCTTCAGAAATGGTTAGATTAACTAAGTATAACATTCTTGCACAAGCATCACAATCTATGCTTGCACAAGCGAATCAATCGCCACAACAAGTATTACAACTTCTTGGATAATAAAAATAAAAAAACCGCTTATGACATTGGTCGTAGGCGGCTTTTTTGTGTGACGTACGGAACGCTCATTGGGCGTTCCTGTTTTTATATATGTGGGCGGTCGTGCATTCTATGCTGGCGGCCGTGCATTCTATGTGGGCGGTCGTGCATTCTATGCTGGCGGCCAGTGACCGCCCCTACAGTGTATGTTTTTCTTGTAATAGCATTGTTTGTATTGTTATTGGAATGTATGTTAAAAACGGTGTATTCATTGATAAGTTTAGTTTTAAATCAAAGTTGTTTGAAATTAAAATTAGTGCAAAAGAAAAGAACGACCCCACCCAAAAGTAATCGTTCTTCGCATTAATCAGTTTAATGTGTTATTCATAGCCCCAAATACAAAACATTTGGGGGGTATCAGTATTTGCTGTACTGATGCTCCTCTTTTTATTATATCACTTTTTAGCAAAAAGTAAACCAAATTTGTTATTAAAAATAGTCGTAGGCGGCTTTTTTGTGTGACGTACGGAACGCTCATTGGGCGTTCCTGTTTTTATATATGCGGGCGGCCATGCATTCTATGCGGGCTGTCGTGCATTCTATGCTGGCGGCCAGTGTGATGTGACCGCCCCTACATGAGATATGCCTTTTTTTGATATCAATCTTATTTTTGACATAATTTTAAAACTTTGTACATATTTTTTTTATACAAACGTTAACATTTTTTATACAAGCGTCGATATAATTCATGCAAAATAAAAATAATAAAAGGAGTAATTTTATATGGCAATAAAAAGATTTAGAAAACACTTATCACTCTCACTCGCAGCAAGCCTATTAATTGGTGCCGTAGCACCATCGGCAACTTATGCCACAACACCAAGCGATACTGAAATCGCAGCAATTTCAGAAGAAGTTTCAACAACTTATAACTATTTTGATACTACTTTTCCAAGTCAAACAGGTGGCGATGTCCAAAACTTAAATTCTGATGAAGATGCTGCACAGTACTGGGCAACTCAAGATGAATATGATACTTATATTGAAGCTGCAAATGAACTACTTGCTCAACTTTGGGAAATACATGCTGACTTACAAAGTCTAAATACAGATTTTGCATCAACTAGACAACTAGCAAACGGTATAGATTATGCTGAGGCACAAGAGGAACTTCAAGATCTAATTGATGAAATTAATAATTGGTTTGAAACTGATCCTGCCCCTCCAATAAGTGCATTAGATGGAGTAGATATTGAAGCTGGTGAAGCCTACATACCACTTAACGATTACAATTCTATTATGGCTATAGTTACTGAAGCTGAGTTTCTTCTTGAAAATTCAACAGATACTAGTGATATAGATACGACCCTTGGCAAAACTATATCAGGATTTAGCCTTGCTGTACCTCAAACTACTTATGCCGAACTTACTGGAATGCTAACAACATTAGGTGATGAATTTACCAAAATTAAAGCTATTAACGTACAAGGTACAGGTACATTATTTACAGCTAGAGAAAATTTAAGAATAGCACTTCTTATCGCAACAGCTTATTTAGATCCAGATGAAGTTGTTGATAACCAATTGCCAGACTTTACTAGTGATTCAGACGATCATAATACTATAACTGTATATGATGGTGATGATGCTCTTGAAGATAGTGGTAGTGAAGTTACTATTGTTTTGGCATCTGTTAGTTCAACAAACGGTACTGATGTTGTTGGTTCTTGGGTAACACAAACTGTAAAAGATACATTCTCTTCTGCAGTTACAACAGCACAAACAATTTATGACAACAACGACGGGTTTACTGATGATGGCGATTTGGACGCTTCAGAAACAACTGATACTACTATCACTACATTAGAGGCTGCGTTGACAACACTTAGTACAGCACAAGCTACATTTGTTAACTCATACCAAGATGGACAATTGGACGCTGTTTGGGCAGAATGGGCTAACTTGCAAGATGCAATTAGAGCCGCACAAGAAACTTATGGTGAGTTTGATGACAGTGATAATTCATTCGATGAAACTATGCTAACAAGTGAAGTTAACGGTACTGATGTACCACAAGCTGACAAATGGGTTACACCAGATGAACTTGCTACTATAAAAGATGCCGTTGAGATTGCTAAATCTGTTGAATTAAGCGAGTCACAAACAGCGAGAACAACGCCAGTAAGCACAGTTCAACTTCAAGCTGCAACTGCAACACTTACAACTGCAACAACAACATTTAGCAATAATATTAAAGACGGTATACAAGAACCTTATGAAGATATTCGTGCAACTCTTGTCGCTTCAATTGGATTAGCTAGAGCCGAAATTGGTACTGATGTTGATGGTGTACCTCAATACGATGGAAATATTGTGGTTAGTGATGTTGAAGGTGTTGACGTTGCTACAGATTGGGTTACTTCAGAAGTATTTAATACATTTAGAGATCTTGTTCTTGAAGCAGAAGATGCACACAGTGGTACAGATGAAAAAGCTGATTATGAATATTCAGTTCTTGAGCTTTCAACTATCAACGAAAACTTGTTGCTTGCAATAACAAACTTTAAAGATGATTCTACCGAAAGTAAATCTGATGAACGTGACGACTTATTAGACGAATTACAAGATTATATTGACTATATCAACAATGAAGTTGTTGCCGAAGCAAACGTAAGTTCTTACGCTACAACTTATGGCGGTATGGACACAGTAACTAAGGCTACAGGATACGCTACAACTTATGTTGATGGCGATGGTGCAACTCAAACGTATCAATATGTATTAACTGCTGATATGAGAGCACTTCAAACTGCTGCAACAAATGCACAAACTAGTCATGACACTATGGAAACTAGTGGTTCTGCTTCTATCTCGGCAATTCAAACTGTTTTAGATGAACTTGAGGCAGCTGTTGAAGCTTTTAGAGCTGCTTGTGATGATGTAAATGTTGCAAAAAGTTTAATTTATAATGATATTTATAGTGGTGCAACATATAAAGCCGTTGATGATGGAGCTGATGGAACTGTTGACCTTTGGGTACTTGATAATGCAAACTCAACTATACTTGACTTAGGGTACTATCACATGGTTAATGGTATTGTCGACGTAGATGGTAGCTATATTCTTAAACCAGTACAAGTAAGTGACTCAAATGGTATTAATATCGCAACAACTGACTACTGGGTAACTTCTTCTATTATGACAACATTTAAAGCAGCTATAACAACTGCTGAAAATGTAATGGACGGCAACAACACTGTTGCAATTACAGAAAACGCAAAAACAACTCTTACAGTTGCTAAAGATAAATTTATACCAGTTTTAGGTACAGGTGAAGCATTTGACCTTGTTACAGAGCTTGCACAATATATCAACTACGCTAAATTATTGATTGGTGATGAAGGTTATGTTGGAGATCTTGATAGCAGCGGCGAGCCAGATATTGGTAGATTGACTGCACCAGATGCAATCACAATCGAAGATAAATATGGCTCAACTGTTAGCGAAACTGATAAGTGGATCACAACTGCTCAAGCAAATACGTTTAGAGGATATATTACAACTGCTGTAAATGCATACAATAGCACAAGCACTACTATAGCAACACTTACTACTGCTATTGAAACACTAAAAACTAGAATTGAAACACTAGAAAATACTACAGCTACAGCAGGGCAAAAAGAAGCATTTGAAGCTATCACTACACCATTCCAAGAGTTGATAGATGAGGCGCAACTTTTATTATATGGAAGTGCAACAGGTACAACAATGACTCTTACAGTAAGTACAAATAACGGAACTGATGTTGCACAAGATACTATTTGGGCATCAATAAATGATAGATTAACTATGTATATTGCACTAAATAATGCAAAAACTGCTATGACAAATCAAGATAATGGAACAGTTACTCTTGCAAATCATCAGTCATCATACAACACATTTGCAACAGCTTTAAACTCGTTCCGTGTTATAGAAACTGCTGCAACAGAAACTACTCCTGTTGTTTATGCGTCAACTTCAAAAGTTCAATATGGTACACAAGGTTTATCTAAAGCTAATTTTGCTGCTGCAATCAATGCTGCACAAGCTCGTGTATATGAAACATACTATGAATATGATGAAACTGGTGCTATATCTGACACAGCATCTACTAGTTCAACTTATGTAAATATTAGTAACATTAGCGGAAATGAACTTGGAACCGACCAAGAATGGGTAACTTCATCTGTTCATAGCACTTATCAAACGGCTATTCAAACAGCTATTAAGTACCTTGGATTAATTACTACTAGTACTCCTGAATCTACAATTACTTTGTATACAAATATACTTGCAAATGCAACAACTACTTTTGAGAACTCTGTAAAATATGGTACTGACACACTTACTACCGCTGTAACTGAGTTAAACGATATGATTGCACAAGCTTATAGACTAATTGGAGAAACAACTACTAGCGGAATGGCTGATCCTGATGATACGACTACATTGCCAGAGTCAGGCGATATTGCATCTACTGGTATTAGAAGAAGTCTACTTTTTGGTACTGATGTTCCTGAATCACTTAACTATGTAGATAATGTTTATTATACTATATTTAAAAATGCTATAACAACTGCCGAAACAGCTGCTACTAATGGTGCAGCAAAAACAGTTACTGCTGCAAGTATTAATAATTCAAAAACTACACTGCAAAATGCTATAAATACAATTATTAATGCAAGCAAAGCAGGAACGCTTACAAGCTTTACAAATACGAAAAAAGAACTTACTGATTTGATTGCTGAGGCTCAATCACTAGTTGCTAATACGGTTGTAAACACAAATTCTGGTAGAGATGTAGCGGGTTGGGGATTAACAGATTCATCACAAGAAGGTCCTACTGGCGCAACATATGACAGTCAATCATTCTGGTCAACTTCTGTATATATTACTATATTAAACAATGCTATAACAACTGCTACAAATTCTTCAAACTATGCATATGCAACTGTAAGCTCTCTTGAAAGTGCAATAGACACTCTTCAACTTGCAATATATACATTTACAGGTGTAAATGGTAGCGATAATACAGTTAACGGTGTAACTTATGCTGCAAGAAGACTTCCAGGCGAAAAAGATCAGCTTGCATACTATGCCTCAGAAATTACTTCATTGTTAGCTGAAACATCTACAGGCGGTATTGCTATGTCAACTTGGGCATACAATCTGAAAGCTTGTTCATACGGTGTTGGAAACCTAGTTTCTCATGACTATTATTGGGTAAAATCTGCAACAGATGCAACATACAAGACAGCTATCGTATCTCTTATACCGTCAGCATATAGCAATGCAAACTTATATAACAATATTTATAAGTCATCAGCAACTAATGTAGCTGGCTCGACTATGCAAGAATCATACGAAAAATTAAAATATGTATGGGACACTTATGGAGATGGTAATGGAAACACAGGCGTAAAAGCAGGTACATCTGAAGATACCCTTTTGGCTAGAATTGCACTTAGAGCACGTATAACAGAAGCTACTGCTATATTAAATGCTACTGGTGAAAGTGCAACGTTTGCAGGAACACAAGTTAATGGAAAATACTATGCTAGTTCGGCAGCTGTTCTTGCTTTTGAGCAAGCTATAGCCGCTGCAACAGCTGATGCAAATAACGCATACTGCTCTAGTATTGAATATGGTTACGACATCACTAAAAAAGAAGCTGCTGGCAACACACAAGGTAAAGACTACGTGACTCCAAACTACAACGCTGGAACTTCAATCCGCACACTTGAAGAAGCGATTACAGCATTTGAAAATGCTCGTGGAAATACAACTTATGTTCAACCTTATACAATAGCGTCATTTTCACTAATGTCACTATCACCAGAAACAACAACTTCACAAGCAATAACAATCGAATAACATTTAGACCTCTAGGCAACCGCTTAGGGGTCTTTTTTACATTTTTAAAATTTTTAGCTATAAAATAGTTAAGTTTGTAAACAAACTGTCGATATAAAAGGTATACGGTTATTTTAAAAGCGGTAAAACAAGTTCCACGCCTTGATTTATCGCTTTAACTTTGTTAAATATAATATAAAAATGTAATTTTTTTCACAACTGGAGGGATAATATGCAAATTTACAGCCACCTTATGATGATGAATAAAAATTTAGAATACGTTCCAACAAATATAGCAGAAAAACCACAAAAAGAAGAAGATAATATAGACGATGCCGTTAGTGTGACAATCTCTAAAGAGATGCGGAAGCACATTCAAGGTTTTGACGACTCAAGTCGGGACGGGCAACGGGCTATCACATTAACACAAGCCGTTGATGATGGGCTTGATAAGACGCAACACATTTTGCGAAACTTACGTAGTATTTCAGTGCAAGCACTTAACGAAAAATGCGATACTCAAGATAGACAAGCTATGCAGACTGAAGTTGAACAACTTCTGTCGAAAATTGATGAATATGCCTTATCAACTGAATTTGATGGATATAAACCACTTGCAGGAGGGAAAGATGGCATATTTATTCTTGACATTGCGATTGGCGATGACACTATATTAAGTATCGAGTCTACAACTACAGAAAAACTTGGTATAGCTGATATTTCAGTGAGAAGTGTGCCAGAAGCAAGAGTTGCTATAAAATCACTTGATAATGCACTTGAAAAAGTTAAAAATTATCGTTTGCATGTTGCAGACATACAAAACAAGTTACAACACAATATAAAAACTGAAACAAATTCTACGCTAGATGACAGCGAGGCAGCAAGCAAAGCAATGGATACGACGCTTGCCAAAATATTAAATCTACACAACACTAAAGCACACTCTGGTATTATGCCACAAAGAGTGTTGCAACTAATAAGTTAATAATATAAAAAACTGAGTTTAGCTAAAACTCTTAAATATCAAATATACTATAAAAAGTGACCTCGGCTGGGGTCGCTTTTTTTGTGTTCAAATGTTGCTTTACCTCTATTTATAAGATATAATTTTATCTAAGCTTAAAAAGACAGATAGAATCCACCCTGCAATTACTGTTGTAATCTATTATGGCGATAAGGCTTGGGATGGTCCTCTTTCTTTAAAGGATATGTTTGTTGATATGCCTGAAAAAGTTTTAAATGCAGTTTCTGACTATAAGATGAATTTGGTTGAGGTTCGTTCTTCTGGAGAACTTAAATTTAGTAGCAAGGAATTAGAAATCGTATTTAATATATCACGTAATTTTCTAAATGGTGATATAGAAGCTGTTAAATCACAATACGGTCAACAAATACTGTCACCTGAACAATTTCAATTTATTGGGCAGCTGACACGTGCACGCAATTTGAAAATTTTTAATCAGCCTAGCAGAAAGGAAGATATAACTATGTGTAAAGCATTGGAAAATTTAATTACAGAAAGTACTGATAAAGGTATTGCACAAGGTAAAGCACAAGGTATTGCCGAAGGTAAAACTGATGAGCAACTACGTATAGCTACTTCTCTACTTGATGTATTAGATGATGATACTATTGCACTTAAAACTGGTGTTCCACTTGAAAAGGTGCAATCACTTAGAAAACAAAACGGATAACAACGAGCGACCTTTGTAGGTCGCTTTTTTTGTGTTCAAATGTTGCTTTACCTCTATTTATAAGATATAATTTTATATAAGGGGGTACACAAATGAAAATCAAACAAAATACTAATGTTCATGAACCCGACCTAATTTTTAATAACTTTTGGAAAGACTCGGTACGATTTGCAGACTTTATAAATGCCGCAGTATTTGACGGTGAACAAGTTATAACACCTGAAAGCTTGAAAGATATTGACACCAAATCTTCAAATATTATAGAACTTAAAACTGGTTCTGTTGCTTTAGTTCGCACTAGAGATGTTGTCAAAAAAAGCTTTCAAGGAATTGACTTTGTTATTATTGGTATTGAGTCACAAAAACTTATTCACTATGGCATGCCACTTAGAGCTATGCTTTATGATGGGCTTAGTTATCTTGCAGAGTGTCAAGATATCGAGAAACACAACAAAACATTAGACGAAACCGTTACTAAAGATGAGTTTTTATCTAAGCTTAAAAAGACAGATAGAATCCACCCTGCAATTACTGTTGTAATCTATTATGGCGATAAGGCTTGGGATGGTCCTCTTTCTTTAAAGGATATGTTTGTTGATATGCCCGAAAAAGTTTTAAATGCAGTTTCTGACTATAAGATGAATTTGGTTGAGGTTCGTTCTTCTGGAGAACTTAAATTTAGTAGCAAGGAATTAGAAATCGTATTTAATATATCACGTAATTTTCTAAATGGTGATATAGAAGCTGTTAAATCACAATACGGTCAACAAATACTGTCACCTGAACAATTTCAATTTATTGGACAGCTGACACGTGCACGCAATTTGAAAATTTTTAATCAGCCTAGCAGAAAGGAAGATATAACTATGTGTAAAGCATTAGAAAATTTAATTACAGAAAGTACTGATAAAGGTATTGCACAAGGTATTGCCGAAGGTAAAGTACAAGGTATTGCCGAAGGTAAAGCACAAGGTATTGCCGAAGGTAAAACTGATGAACAACTACGTATAGCTACTTCTCTACTTGATGTATTAGATGATGATACTATTGCACTTAAAACTGGTGTTCCACTTGAAAAGGTGCAATCACTTAGAAAGCAAAACGGATAATAACGGGCGACCTCTACGGGGGTCGTTTTTTTGTACTCAAATGTTAGCTTTACAAGTTGCAAATGTTTTTTGTTAAGCCTTTACATTTTGTAAAGTATGTGTTATCCTACTTTTATAAATCTTTAGCACGTATATCACAAAATTTAAATGTGATACAAAACAACCCCCCAGATATTGCCGTATCTAGGGGGCTTATTGCGTTATAGTTTTTCAATTACTGCTATTACGATATCTGTAACCGCCTTAATTACCGTGTCATTTAACTTTTGTTTATTAGATTTATTGCTCTTTAGCACGTGCATCACCCCCTTTCACGTTAAACGCAAAAGGAAAGTTAAACAACTATATAATTATAACACATAAATATAATTTGGTACAATAACAACGGGCGACCTCTACAGGGGTCGTTTTTTTATGTGCAAACGCATAAATGCGACATTCCCCAAAAATAAATTTCACAATATTAATTCCGAAATACTAAACAATAGTATAAATATTATTTTTAAAATCTATATTATTTTTATACATAAGTATAAATTTATTTACAACCTATTATATACATATCACCGAATACTTTTTGTATAACTTTCTTTTAAATAGTGATTTTTACCAAATTTGTCCACTTATTCGCATGACTACGGGTACTACTTGCCCATGCTATAATCCTAATCCCTAAATTATATTAGCAAATTATTTGATATATTTCTCTGTTTTTTAACAATTATATGTATATTTTTACCACCAACTTTCCAATTCACTGGAAGGACATTGGTAATTTTATGTTAAAGTATTCCAAGTTTTGTCGATATATCTAGTAAGCAAATGAGGTTCGTATAAAAATAGAGAGAAGAAACCTTAATTTTGCAAACCTTAGGGACACGAAGTCCAAAACCTAAATAAAAAAATAATATATAGATAATTCAGGAGGAATTAAACATGGTAATTAATAATAACCTTATGGCGATGAACGCAAACAGAAACTTAGGAATCAACAACAACGCTCAACAAAGTTCAATGGAGAAACTTTCTTCAGGTATGAGAATCAACCGTGCAGGTGATGACGCTGCGGGTCTTGCAATCTCTGAAAAAATGAGAACTCAAATCAATGGTCTTGCTCAAGCTAGCCGTAACGCACAAGATGGTATCTCACTTATCCAAACTGCTGAGGGTGCTCTTGGGGAATCTCAAGAAATGTTACAACGTTGTCGTGAACTTGCTATCCAAGCATTGAATGATACTTACACTGATAGCGATAGAGAAAAACTTGACCTTGAAGTTCAAGAGCTTCTTTCAGAAATTGATGGTATCGCAGAAAAAACTGAATTTAATGGACTTAACCTTCTTGGTGGTGCAGAACCAGATACAGATTCAATGAAAACAGCAGCTGCATCTCTAAGTGCAGCTTTGGCAGAAGCTTTACTTGCTAATGATGCTGAGACCACTCCTAATTTGGAAATTGATAAAACATCTACAGATGGTCTTGATGTTACTTTATTACAAGCAGCGGTTGATGACTATATAAGCGGAGCTAGTTCAGTAGATTACTCAAGCGTTAAATCTATTGAAGATATAGTTTATGCATATATTACTGATGAAAACTCTACTGTAGATGATGAAGCATTTACTGCTACTGGTGGTGTTGGTGGTGATGTGGCGGGTGCTTATTCAGGTAGTACTATCTCTGACACTGCGGATAGAGTAGATGTTAGTAAAACTGATGTAGATGCTTTAGTTGCAAACGCTCTTTCTGCAGCTACAATAGCACTTGAGAATAATCTTGATACAACTCTTACTCTTGCTAGCACAGAATTTAGCACTTCAGTATCAGCATTTACTTCTGCATCTAGTGGTAGCCAAGTATACGACTTCCACGTTGGAGCAAACGAAAACCAAAAAATCAGCGTAACAATCGACTGTATGGATGCTGCTGCATTAGGGGTTGATGCTATCAACATTCTTGACAAAGAAAACGCTAGTGCTGCTCTTGCTGCAATCGACAACGCAATCGAAATGATTTCTGCACAACGTGCAACACTAGGGGCTGTTCAAAACAGACTTGAGCACACAGTTAAAAACGTAGACAACACAGCTGAAAACTTACAAGCTGCTGAATCACAAATCCGTGACACAGATATGGCTAGTGAGATGGTAACGCTTACTAAATACAACATTTTAGCACAAGCTTCTCAATCAATGCTTGCACAAGCAAACCAATCTCCACAACAAGTTTTACAATTGTTAGGATAATACTTAAAAAGGCGTACCTTAGGGTATGCCTTTTCTTTCGCCTAAATTTGTGATATAATATATAAAAATACACATTCGATAAGGAGTGATACTATGGAAAATCCAATCAAGCAAAAAAACAGCGTCATCAACCCACCACGCAAAGTCGAGATTATCGACGACATTGTTTATATGTCACCCGCACCAACGTTCAAACACAACAAGGTAATGTTCAGAATAACAGTTGGATTTGAAAACTACCTTAGAGGCAAAAAATGTAGCGTTCACCAAACAGGTAACGTATACTTCAACCCTGACAAACCTAAAGAGCACGTTATTCCAGATATCTCTGTTATGTGCGAGCCTGACAAATTCAAACCAGCAGGTTATTACGGTGTGCCAAGCCTAATCGTCGAAATTTTATCGAGCAACCGAAAAGACGACCTAGGCACGAAATTCAAACTATACGAGCGTATCGGCGTAAGCGAATATTGGATAGTTGACCCTGTAAGCGACACAATAAGCCAATATATACTTATTGATGGACGATATGAACTGTTAGAAGCGTATTGCCATTTGTCAGAAGAAGATTTTTCATACCTTGACGAAGACGAGCAAAAAGAACATAAAACTGTTATAGTTCCTAATCTGTTTAAAGATTTGGAAATTTTGGTTGCAGATATTTTTGAAGAATAATAATCTACGGGCGATATATATCAGTCGCCCTATTTTTTTGTACATTTTTTGTTGCACTCCCCCACCATATACTATATAATTTATATAAGGCGGTGAATACAAATGAAAATTGAAGATGATACTACTAATTTGAACTCTCCACTAGGCTAAAGTCCTAGTGGATTCCTACGTACAGAAACTTTTGTTTCTAATTTAGAAGGCTATCCCCGTAGTCCCTACGGTTGGTTAGTATTATATTTGACAATATACGGACTTGGTTTTCGTCATGTATTTTACTTGTCAAAAATAGTCTATACGAAAAATCCCTTGTCGTCAAGGCATTTTTCTAAAGTTAATGGGCAATTCATCCACTCCCCTAAAGGGATAGTGGTTTTCTTGCTAAAAATCTATAAACTCCCCCGACCTAATATTTTTACGGCATTGAGTTTATGCTTTTTGGGCTTGAGTCCCAGAAAAAGATATGTTTGTCGATATGCCATCAAAGTTGTTAAATATCGTGTCAGACTATAAGATGAACCTTATCGAAGTTCGCACTTCTGGTGAGTTAAAATTTAGTAATCCGGAACTCGAAAGCTTGTTTGGTGTATGCCGCAATTTCTTAAACGGCGGATTTGATATGTTATCAAATTCTAATTATGCCAACACGAAGCTATCCAAAGAGCAGTTTATTGTTGCAGGTCAAATTTTGGGGATCAAAAATAGTAAGTTATTTTTAAAACAAATTGAATTAGAAGCGGAGGAAATTAATATGTGTCAAGCATTACAAGATTTAATATCAACAAGTGAAGCTAGAGGCAAAGCTGAAGGCGAAGCTAAAGGTAAAGCTGAAGGCAAAGCTGAAGGCAAAGCTGAAGGCGAAGCTAAAGGCAAAGCTGAAGGCTATGCAAAACGCACCCTTGAGCTTGCTATCTCTCTACTTGATGTATTAACTGATGATATTATTGCTCTAAAGACAGAGTTACCTCTCGAACAAATCCAATCACTTAGACAACAATATCAATAATCTATGGGCGATTATCAGTCGCCCTATTTGTTTGTGCTTTTTTTCATATAAGCTATTCCCATTCGCCCTACTTCACCTTATAATGAAGTTTCTCAAACTATAAAACTTTTTTCAAATATGACAACTTGTATAACATTTATCCCCTTAAACCAATTGTTAACGTCCTCTTATACCAACGTATATGTCATAATGCCAGCTTGTCATTGACAAATACGTCATCTTCTAGTTATGTTAATCAAATTTAATATACAAAACCTCTATACGGACAAACAAAAATTATACATGTGTTTATTTTTTATGTTAATGTTATTTATTATCAGTTCGATATATATTACAAGTTAGTAAATTGTACATAGAGTTACAAATCTTACTAAGATAAAAAGAATGACAGGAAGTCATATCAAATTAAAATTTCAGGAGGAATAAAACAATGGTAATTAATAATAACCTTATGGCAATGAATGCCAACAGAAACTTAGGAATCAACAACTCAGCTCAACAAAGCTCAATGGAAAAACTATCTTCAGGTATGAGAATCAACCGTGCAGGTGATGATGCTGCGGGTCTTGCAATCTCTGAAAAAATGAGAACTCAAATCAACGGTCTAAACCAAGCTAGCCGTAACGCACAAGATGGTATCTCACTTATCCAAACTGCTGAGGGTGCTCTTGGAGAATCTCAAGAAATGTTACAACGTTGTCGTGAACTTGCTATCCAAGCACTAAATGATACTTACACTGATAGCGATAGAGAAAAACTTGACCTTGAAGTTCAACAACTTCTTGAAGAAATCGATGGTATTGCTGATAAAACTGAGTTTAACGGTCTTACATTACTTGGTGGTGCTAGCGGATTAGCTTCTAGTACTGATTTCGATCCATCAACTTTTGATCCTGCAACTGACACACTAACTTCTCAAGAAGATGCAGATGCTCTTTTTGCATATGCAAGCGAACAACTTACAGCCGCTCTAGATCCAGCTACTTATGGTGTTAGTGTTGATGATACTGATCCAGAAGCAATTTATTTAGAGGATATCGCTAGCGTTATGGCTGCTTTAGATAATGCTTATGCTGATGGAAATGATGACTTAACAACTATGTTAGGTGGCGAAGATTACTACAGTCTGTCGTTATCTGAAAAAATGAAGCTTTACGATGATTTAGTTACAAGTGGGGCTACTGATTGGATTGCTAATGGTGACTATAATGCTACAATGGTTAGTGGTAATAGCGCTGTGTCGGCATTAACTGGTTTAGAAACTGCGAGTGATCTTGGTGAACAAATCGTAGCTGATATCGATGCTGCTATGGAACTACAAGGTATTGCTTCAAGCTTTGATGCGGACAGCGTGTCAACAATTTCAGCTTCAGCAGTATCAGTTGATACAACTGCTTTATCTACTGCTATAAGCAATCTACAAACTGCACTAGGTACATCATCAGGGAATATTGGTCAATCTGGCTATAGTACTACTAACGCACAGCAAGACTTTGCTATCGCTGCTCTACAAGATTATTCTGATTTTATAGCAGGAGTAAGTACTTCTGGGGTTGATTATACTGGTGTAGAAACTCTTGATGATTTATTAACAACTTTTGCTGCATATGATACTACTGATTATAAGACTGATACTGATTATGTTTTCAACCAATCAGATACTGGAGAATTGGCTACTGCTATAACTGCTATTAAAACTCTTGTTGGTACTGATAATGTTGAGGCATTTGCAAATGCTGTTAGCGAATACAACGCTGCTCTTGTTGAAGCAAATTCTTCAACAACTGAAACCGAAACTGAAGAAACTACAGTTGCTACTGCACAAACATTCGACTTCCACGTTGGAGCAAATGGTGGACAAAAAATCAGCGTAACAATCGATGTTATGAACGCAGCAGCTTTAGGAGTTGACGACATCAACATTCTTAACAAAGAAGATGCAAGTGCTGCACTTCAAGCAATTGATGATGCAATCGAAATGATTTCTGCACAACGTGCAACATTAGGGGCTGTTCAAAACAGACTTGAGCACACAGTTAAAAACGTTGACAACACAGCTGAAAACTTACAATCTGCAGAATCACAAATCCGTGACACAGATATGGCTAGTGAAATGGTAACGCTTACTAAATACAACATTTTAGCACAAGCGTCACAATCAATGCTTGCACAAGCAAACCAATCACCACAACAAGTTTTACAATTGTTAGGGTAATTAGTTACTTAGGGTAGTTCGTGACACAAAGGTGTCAACTGCCCATATGTTCAAAATTAGTTTTGAATTTTATGTATTATTTTATTTAGGTTATTTGCAAAATTAGGTTTAGGTTGAAACTCTAAGAGGTATATCAAGACGATATGCCTCTCTTTTTTGCGTCAAAAGGCGCAAGGGCGGCCAATTCATATCGTGCAGGTGGCCAGTGACCGCCCCTACAGTTGGTTTCTATACACAAAAATAAGCCCATCGTATCGTGACAGGCTTTCTCTTGTTTTATTGTTGAAGTTCCATTTCGGTAATAATATCTTGCACCTCTTGTATTGATAGTTTTAGTTCATCTGCAACTTCTTGCACACTTAGCTTTAATCTTGTGTACAGTGTTTTTATTTCACCCCTTGCCTCCATTTTTGTCAAAAAACAAATAATGATGAAGCTATATATTTGTGGGCCATTTTTAAAGATTTATTTCAGCTGAAACAAATGGGCTCTGTGTGGAGTGCCAGAGGCAGGATGGTGGGAGTCGTAGTATTTGGAGAAATGGACTAAGACACGGTTGATTTTATCATTTTCATTTCATTCTTTAAAGATAGTCATAAGAAGGCACTGAAAAACACTATTGCAACATTT
>MDSP01000147.1_pt1 | contig 15790 bp, 16 predicted proteins | sample 1005811 | NCBI WGS metagenome assembly MDSP01 (sample SAMN05526596, study PRJNA338239) | gut metagenome | isolation source: stomach gut content | host: Naso elegans | place: Saudi Arabia: Red Sea | collected 2011-04
TTCACAAATCACCAATCAGAGCGTAGCATCTGCCAGCTCTGCCTTAGGGTCGTGACAACTACACGGCTGAGCTCCATAAACTCATGCAGTCTTTTTTGATTTTTGTCATTTTCAGGCTGGTTCTGTGGATTTCGAGCTCGTCGTGGTTAAACGTTGTGTCTGAGACACTTTTAAAAGTGATGCTCGTTATTCTGCTAGATTCATGAAGATATAAATTCTTTATCTTTCCCAAAGTCAAACACTGAAAAGTGTTAAATTATGCTCTGGGCAAAACTGTTGAACCCCTGACAGTTTGACAAGCACAGATAATGTGTGTGTAATTCTCTCGCATAGTTTCCATTGGCACGTAACAGTGGACAATGTCTCGCCTACTTTTCAGACTTAAATTATGTACTCGCTCAAAATAGACCATTTTCTGGGAATCTTCCTGAATAAGGTCAGATTCCTTCAGGACAGCACAGAATATCCTGCCTATTAAAGCAACCCAGACTCTAATCCAAACCTCTTAGCAAACTGTAACACTTGACACAGATTGTTGCTTCTCATTCACTGTGTAATAATATGCTAATGTTATTTAAATCAACAGCGTTAACATTAGTTAGGCAAGGGGTCAGAACTACAGCTTCAACTAGAGCCACAACTAACATTGTACTCTTTTTACTTTATCTTGTGTTTCTATTGTGTTTTTGCTTTTGTCGGCAGCTTGCCCCGACAAGTATGCATGACGTTTGTCAGTGAAAAAAACTATTACCTTTGTAACTATCGAAGTTTTATAAATATTGTACCAGATTGTTGTGACTCTGCTCGCATGCATCAGCACAAAAGGTTGCGGGTATAGATTGTGTAAAATGTAAGCTAAAGAATCATGTAGATCTGTAGGCACGTTGACTGAAAGTGGATATGCTACATGTAAATTGCATTGCATGGAATTCATTAAAAAAATGTAAAGTTTTTTCTGACGATATTGTTACTCATTCATGTTGCTTATTTATTACAAGAACATCCTATTGTAAACATTTATACCAAAACCATCCAGCTGACTAAAACAGTAATAGGCTGATCAGCTATGGCGTATTTAGTGAGAGCGCAACTTTTTATTCACTTAAAGGTCATAAAGACCAGTTTCACCAGCAGTGGCACTTCATTTAGTGCACTCACCAGGAATACTGGAGATGACTGAATGGTTTTCCTTACCAATTTTCTTAAATATATAAAGCACATATTTTACAGAGAAGCAAGTTACAGAAAACCTTTTGTGGGCTGTTTTTTGGGGGTTTTTTTTGCCGATGTTCACTTTCTTTCAGGAGCCAGCCCTGGCTCTGATACTGGACTGCTGCACAAAGACATCTTTTATTTTTGTCTTGCATACATATTCATGCATCCTCGGTCCAATAAATTAGAACTATAGATAGCTTCAGCATGTCAATAATACAATGTGGAAGTCATATTCAAGAATTAACAGGGGACTGAGTGTGATTTGAAGATGTGGGAGGGAGGTCAGAGTTTTAACTCAACAAAATCAGTTTTTTGAGGAAAAACGGGTCAGCAAACTGCATTTAACACGTCATAGGCAACGTTTCGGCAACATTGCTACTAATAATTTGCCCATCAACGGTAACTTGATACGTTTCGGGGTCAACCTCGATATGCGGTGTGGCATCGTTTAGCAATAAGTCATGTTTAGTTATATCTCTACAGTTTGATACTGGTAAAACTATTTTTTCTAGTCCAAGCTTTTTGTGAACTTCCGCTTCGATAGACGCTTTCGACATAAAAGTTATACACGTCTTAAATTTTGCTTTGCCATACGCCCCAAACATATTTTTGTATATAATAGGCTGTGGCGTTGGGATAGAGGCGTTTGCATCGCCCATTTTCGCAGCAACGATAAACCCACCTTTAATAATCATTTCAGGTTTTACACCAAAAAGTGCAGGTTTCCAAATAACTAAATCGGCGAATTTGCCAACTTCAATCGAGCCGACATGCTCTGAAAATCCAGACGCAATAGCTGGGTTAATCGTGTATTTTGCAACGTAACGTTTTGCCCTAAAGTTGTCATTGTCTGTGTCTGGGGCTAGTGCACCACGCTGAACTTTCATGCTGTGTGCCGTTTGCCACGTGCGAGTTATAACTTCGCCAACACGACCCATTGCCTGTGAGTCAGACGACATAATCGAAAAAATTCCCTCATCATGAAGAACGTCTTCTGCAGCGATAGTTTCTGGGCGAATGCGAGAGTCAGCAAACGCAACGTCCTCAGGAATTTTGCTATCAAGGTGATGACACACCATAAGCATATCAAGGTGCTCATCAAGCGTGTTTTTTGTGTATGGCATCGTTGGGTTTGTTGATGCTGGCAATACGTTTGGCATAGAAGCAATAGTTATAATGTCTGGTGCGTGTCCACCGCCTGCACCCTCAGTATGAAATGTGTGTATAGTTCGTCCGTCAATTGCCGAAATTGTGTCTTCAACGCAACCTGCTTCATTAAGTGTGTCCGTGTGTATCGCAACTTGAACGTCGTATTTGTCCGCAACTTGCAAACACATATCTATTGCAGCAGGCGTTGAGCCCCAATCTTCGTGAAGTTTTAGACCGAGTGCACCCGCCAAAATTTGTTCTTCAAGAGGTGCGAAAGTTGAGCAGTTTCCTTTTCCATAAAAGCCGAGGTTCATCGGAAATTCTTCGGCAGATTCAAGCATACGTTCGATGTTGTATGCTCCAGGGGTGCACGTCGTCGCACTTGTCCCAGCAGATGGGCCAGTCCCACCGCCAATCATAGTTGTAACTCCGCTAAACAGTGCCGTTTCAATTTGTTGTGGACAAATATAGTGAATGTGCGTGTCAATCCCACCTGCTGTAACTATCATATTTTCGCCAGCGATAGCTTCTGTGCTCGCACCAACAACGATAGTTACGCCGTCTTGAATATCAGGGTTACCCGCCTTGCCAACACCAACAATTTTGCCGTCTTTAATACCAATATCCGCCTTAACAATTCCCCAGTGGTCAAGGATTAGGGCGTTTGTAATAACAGTGTCAACAACGCCATCAGCAGAAGTCATAGAAGCGTTGCACCCCATACCGTCACGCAGTGTTTTGCCACCGCCAAATTTAATTTCATCGCCATACACTGTAAAATCTTTTTCGACTTCGATAAAAAGCTCAGTGTCAGCAAGTCGAACTTTGTCACCAACGGTAGGACCAAACATAGAAACGTAGCTTTCACGTGTCATAGTGTGCGTCTTAGGTGGTGTATCCACATTTTGGGCGACTGCTTTTCCGTTTGTAAGCCCGTTAAGCCCAACAACGGTTTTGTTTCCGCCAAGTTCGACAAGTTGCACGGTTTTTTGTTCCCCTGGTTCAAATCTAACAGACGTACCAGATGGTATGTTTAGCCTAAATCCAAACGCCGATTGTCTGTCGAAATTAAGGAGCTTGTTTGTCTCAAAAAAGTGAAAGTGTGACCCAACTTGGACGGGTCTGTCACCTGTATTTCTAACGATAATTTCTTTAGTATTTTTGCCTAAATTTATATGGATATTTTCATTTTTTAAAATAACTTCGCCTGGTATCATAGTTTACCCCCTAATTGGATTGTGCACAGTTACAAGCTTTGTGCCGTCTGGAAATGTGCCCTCAATTTGTATGTCGTCAATCATATCTGCAACGCCGTCCATAACGTCATCACGAGTCAAAAACGTTGTGCCAAGGTGCATAAGCTCAGTAACGGTTTTGCCGTCACGAACAAGCTCGTAAAGTTCTGATGAAATGTAGGCGATTGCCTCTGTATAGTTAAGTTTTAGCCCACGATTTAGGCGTGATTTTGCGAGTTCGCCAGCTTGATGTATAAGTAATCTTTCAATTTCTCTAGGTGTAAGATGCATAAAAATCCTCCTTATATATGAAAAAAGGCACTACTATCCGATAGTAGCACCATTGCTTAAAACTACGTTACCATATATTGTAATGTTTGTCAACGTATTTATGAGGTCATCAACTTTTGGATATGGTTGCCGTCTGTTTCACCAGTTGAATTGTTGTATATAATTTCACCGTGCTCCATAACATACAAGTGTGTAGTCGTATCAAGCACAAAATCAAGATATTGTTCAACAAGCAAAATAGTCGTGCCTTTCCAAGCGTTAACTTTTTTGATAGCCACGCCAATATCTTCAATAATAGACGGCTGTATGCCCTCGGTCGGTTCATCTAATATCAAAATTTTTGGTTCAGCAACGAGTGCACGTGCGATAGCAAGTTGTTGTTGTTGCCCGCCCGATAAGTCGCCCCCTTTTCGCTTTGCAAACTTAGGCAAAATCGGAAACAACTCGTATATATAATCAGGAATTTTGCCTTTGCCACCAAGGGGTTGAAGCCCAAGCTCGATATTTTCTTCAACAGTCATCTGTCCGAAAATATCACGACCTTGGGGCACATAGCCAATACCTTTTTTTACACGATTATATGTAGCGATATTGATAATTTCATCGCCATCAAATTTTATACTACCCCTAGGAGTTTTTGCAAGCCCCATTATGCTTTTAAGCGTCGTGCTTTTTCCAACTCCGTTTCGCCCGATAAGTCCAACAATTTCACCAGTTGGAATGTCAAGCGATAAGTTGTCGATAATCAAGCTTTCGCCATAATACGTCGATAAATCTTTAATTTGCATCAATGTTTTTTCCCCCTTCCTAGATACACCGCTTGCACGGTTTCATCTTGCAAAATATCGTCAATGTTGCCTTCACGCAAAACTTTACCTTCGTGAAGAACCGTAACGATATCAGCAACTTGTTTAACAAATTCCATATCGTGCTCAATAACGATAATAGTGCAGTCTTGCTTAATTTCTTTTAGAATTTCGGCTGTTTTATACGTTTCAGGTTTTCCCATACCTGCGGCTGGTTCGTCAAGCATAATAATTTGTGGTTCGCCAACGAGTTGCATAGCGATTTCAAGCCATTGTTTTTCACCGTGTGCAAGTGTACCAGCTCTAACATTCATTTTATGCAATAGCCCAACTCTGCACAACACTTCGATTATTTTGTCTTTTTCCTCCGAAGATGTTTTTTTAAATATACTACTAAAAATATCTTTGTGAGATTTTAGCGACAACATCATATTTTCTTCAACAGTCAAATTTACGAACACCGACGGTACTTGAAACTTTCGCCCGATACCCTCTCGAACAATTTCATATTCTTTAAGCGTCGTTAAGTCGATAGGCTCGGTTGTGCCGTGTTTGTGATATTTTACAGTGCCAGCAGTGGGACGAGTTTTTGCACAAATTATATCAAGTAGCGTAGTTTTACCCGCACCGTTTGGTCCAATAAAAAAATGTATGCTGTTTTTTTGGACTTTCGCATTAACGTTTGTGAGGGCATAAAAGCCGTCAAAATTCACAGAAATGTTGTTGATTTCTAATACTGTCATGCAGTTCCCTCCTTATTAATGTACTTATCAGCGATTCCGATAATACCACTTTTGAAAAACAATATCGTTAAGCAGAAAATCGCTCCGATAATATATTGCCATATTTCAACAAGACTTCCAGAGCTTAAATTATATTGGCAAATGTTTATCAAAAATGCCCCGATAACCGCTCCAACAATTGTGCCACGACCGCCAACAGCAACCCAAATAACCATCGTCACGCCATAAGAAATTGTCATCTCAGATGGAGTTATACCGCCGTTGAAGTTGATAAAAACAGCACCTGCAACCGCAGCAATAGCAGCAGACACAACGTAAATAAACGTTTTGTACATACTAACTTGATAGCCAGAAAAATAAGTACGATTTTCACCGTCACGAATAGCAACTAATATTTTTCCAAACTTGCTACCAACCAAAAATTTGGCGATAATATAAACAACAACAAGCACGACAAGCGACGCATAAAACACAACAAACAAGTTGTCACGGTTCGCATCACCTTTAACGCTACCAACGAGCGACTGAATTTCTGTTATGCCGACGTTCCCGTTCGTGTATGGCGACAATGCGATAAAAATTGAATACATCGCCCACGTAAGAGCTTGCGAAATAATAGAAAAATACACACCTTTAACCCTATTTTTAAATATAAAATATCCAACAACAAACGCCAAAAGCGACGGAATTGCAATCATAAAAAATATAGCTGAACCCAAGTTTTCAAATAGCGTCCAAATAAACGGAAGCTCCGACAGCCCGCCAACGTGCATAAAATCGGTGATACGCCCGCCAGTGCTTTGCAACTTGAGATACATACCCATACCGTACGCCCCTAGTGCAAAATATAGCCCATGCCCAAGGCTAAGAATACCCGTGTACCCCCAAATTAGGTCGATACCAATAGCTACAATTGAGTATGCAATACATTTGCCGATAAAAGTAACGGTTGATCCGCCACTTAACATTCCATTTTGTAGCATAGTTGGAACGAACGCCAAAATTATGACGATAACTAAAAAACATATATTATGAAAATTTTTCTTTATCATAGTGCACCCCCTAATCCAAATCTCTAGTTCTAGTTACAAATAGACCTTGAGGACGTTTTTGTAAGAAAATAATAACGATTAGAAGCACGATAGCTTTCGCCATAGTTGCAGAAGTATAATTTTCGGCAAAAATGCTTGAAAAACCGATAATCGCAGCCCCAATAATGCTACCTTGCAAGTTGCCAACGCCACCAAGAACGACGACCATAAACGCATTAACGATATAACTTTGCCCAATAGTCGAGTCAACTGAGCCAAGTAGTGCAATCGAACAGCCAGCGATACCCGCAATTCCAGAGCCAATCGCAAACGTTAAGTTGTCGACACGGCGTGAGTTTATGCCCATACATTGAGCCATCGCACGATTTTGCATAACAGCACGCATTTGTTTACCAAACGCCGATTTATACATAATCCACCAAACTAGCCAAATACAAAGAATTACGTTAAGTATAATAAATATACGATTGTATGAAAAAGTTAAATTCCCAATATTTATTCCCCCAGTCAAAAAATCTGGAGCTTTTACATTTACGCCTTGACTGCCAAAAATACTACGTGCAGCCTGTTGCAAAATTAAGCTTACGCCAAAAGTTGCAAGAAGTGAATCAATTTCACGCCCATAAAGCCTTGATATAATAAGCATTTCAAGTAAGCTTCCAAACATAAAAGCTACCAAAAATGCTGATGGTATAGCCGCAATATAATACAAACTTTGGTACTCGGCTGGAATGCAAGTCGAAAAAATCATTTGGACAACGTATGTAGTGTATGCACCGATCATGATAAACTCGCCGTGTGCCATATTGATGACTTTCATAAGCCCAAACGTGATAGACAGCCCAAGCGACGCAAGAAGTATTATAGATGTGAGGCTTAAACCGTTAAATAATGTATTTATAAACTGGTCCATAAAATCCCTCATTTCTTTTTTTTAGAGGGCGGCCATTAGACCGCCCATACATTATTATTCCAATGGCTGAATGCCTGCGGCAACCGCCCAATCATATGTGTACAAATATGGGTCTGGCTCAACAACGCTATCTGTTGAATACACTTCGTAAATAAGTCCATCAGTGGCAACAGCCCCGATTCTAACTGGCTTTGCAAGGTGTTGATTGTCGCCATTAATAGTTACAACTCCTTCTGGAGCGTCAAACGAGATTTTGCCAGTTGCAATTGCTGCTAAAACGTCATCAACATCAAAACTGCCAGCGTGCTCAACTGCCGCTTTCCACAAATACACTGCACAATACGCTGCCTCGGCAGGGTCAGAAGTCACACGTGAGCTGCCAAACATCTCTTTATATGATGAAACAAAGCTTTCATTTTGTGGCGTATCTGTCGTTTGGTAATAGTTCCAAGACACCATATGTCCCTCAAGAATAGATGCACCGATAGTTGAAACTTCTTCTTCAGCAATTGAGAATGACATCGTCATATACTCGTCTGCAGTATAATTTTTTTCAGACATTTGCTTGAAAAATGACACGTTTCCTGTACCATTTAATGTATTAATAATAACATCAGGGTTCGCAGCCTCAATTTTTGCGATAATCGCCGCAAAGTCTGTTTGCTCCATATCGGCATATTCTTCGCCAACAACGTTTAGTCCAGCTGCCTCAATTTGTGCAGAAATAATCATATTCGCCGTGCGTGGAAAAACGTAGTCAGAACCAATCAAAAAGAAGTTTTCGTATCCTTCTTCAATTAAATATTCGATTGCAGGCACGATTTGTTGGTTTGGTGCAGCCCCCGTGTAAACGATGTTCGGGCTAGTTTCCATTCCTTCATATTGCACAGGATACCACAAAAGTGCGTTGTAGTCTTCAAAAATAGACTTAACCGCTTTTCGTGATGATGAAGTCCAGCAACCAAAAACAGTAGCAACGTTTTCAGCATCAACAAGCTTTTCGGCTTTAGTTGCAAACGTTGATGGGTCAGATGCACCGTCCTCCTCTATGTAAAGGATAGTTTTGCCCAAAACACCACCAGTAGCGTTGATTTCGCTAATAGCCAACAGTTCGGCGTCACGAACTGACTGCTCACTAATCGCCATCGACCCTGTTAGCGAGTGCAAAAGCCCAACCGTAACAGTGTCGCTATCCCCCGAACTTCCAGAATCTCCAGAGTTTTGGCAACCGACTAGTGACATTGCAGAAACAGCACCAACTAATAATAAACTCAATAACTTTTTCATAAATATCCCTCCAATTTTAATTGTCCACACAAAAAAGGTCAGAACTGTAGCTAAAACAGCACTGACCCCTTTGTCAAATTTATATATAACAATCATATAAAGATTTAATTAAGTTTATGCCAAAATAATATTTAACTATTGACATAATTGTAAGAATAGTATAGACTAACATTACAAGATTGTTACATTTATATATATTTTTTGTTACAAACGTAGGTTAAAGTATACAAATATAGAAAATAAAGGGAGGTTAAAGTATGGAGGTATTATACAATTCTACAAACAATCAGTCTTATTCTGTGGTAAAAACACCGAATATTCCATTGCTAAATGTTTTAGGTATCTTTGAAGGTTCACAAATTTTCAAAAAAAATACTTATAAACACGGTGGTCCAGCCCTTGTATTAGTTGGAAATAGAGAAGTTGCCGTTGGCAAAGACATTGCAGAGTTAATTGAAGTCAAAAAGCAAGAGGAGTAGCAGTATGCAAAATAGAATTTTATTGTTTGGTAATCCTAACGTTGGAAAATCAGTTGTATTTTCCGAGCTGACAGGAGTTCATGTTATGAGTGCCAACTATGCAGGAACAACAGTTTCCTACACTAAAGGTAATATCGAGCTATTAGGTACTACATATGAGATTGTTGACGTGCCAGGCATATATTCGCTTGAAGCAACGTCGGAGGCAGAAAAAGTTGCAATGAGATTTATCGAGTCTGGTGCAACAGCTATAGTTTGTGTGCTTGATGCAACAAACTTAACCCGAAATTTAAATTTAGCACTTGAGATAAAAAATTATAATGTTCCAGTAATTTTTGCGCTAAACTTAGTTGATATTGCAGAAAGAAAAGGAATGAAAGTTTCGGCTAGTGTGCTTGAGCAAGAGCTTGGAGCACCAGTTATACCAACAGTTGCGGTTAAAGGGGTGGGGCTTGACAAAATTACGCAAGCACTTACTACTATTGTGCAACAACAAAACGGCGAAAGCTGTAGTGGTGATTGTGCAGGTTGCAAAACGAAACACGATTATCAACCCGTTACTAATCAAAAAGAGATTTGGGAAAAATCGGAGTATATCGCAAAAAAATGTACGACATCAACAAACGAAGATTTGAAATTTATTGATAAGCTTGGGCAAAAAATGGTGCAACCAATGCCAGGGATACCGATTGCGTTGTTAATTTCGGTATTGTCGCTTGTGCTTATAGTTTTTGGCGGAAAAGGGCTTAGAGTTGTTCTATTTTTGCCAATTGTAAATGGAATGATTGTACCGTTTTTCTCGAATATCATTAGCAGTTTTGGGCTTCCAGAAATGTTAAACAATATATTAATCGGCGAATACGGAATTTTTGTAATCGGTTTTGAATGGCCAATTTCGTTAATTATGCCGTATGTAACGCTGTTTTATATCGTGTTCACGTTTCTTGAAGACTGTGGCGTGTTGCCAAGAATGGCGATTTTGTTTGACGCTATAATGAGAAAAATGGGTATGCAAGGTGGTAGTTTGATAAGTCTTATGATGGGTTACGGGTGTGCCGTGCCAGCAATTATCGGAAGTAGAGCAGCAACGACGTACAAAGAGCGTGTAATAATTACAGCAATGGTATGTTTCGCCGTTCCTTGTATTTCGCAGTCGGCAGCACTTATCGCACTGCTTGGTGGCGAGTCAATGTTGATGTTGTTTGCTATGATATTGTTATCGTTTGGTGTAATTTTTACCGTTGCTATAATAACTGGAAAGCTTATAGATGGGAAAGTTGACCCAATTATTATTGAAGTACCAAATTTATTAGTTCCAGAAAAAAAATCGTACTTCAAAAAGTTATCAGTTAGATTAAAAGGATTTTTGCTTGAGGCAGAAGGACCTATGTTAGTTGCGATAGTTATTGCGGCTGTTTTTAAAGAGTCTGGAATGCTTGACATAATGGCGACGGCGCTTGAACCGCTATTATCGGGAATGCTTGGACTTCCAAAAGAGGCAGTTATATTTTTACTTTTAGGTGTAGTTAGACGTGAGATGGCAGTTGCACCGCTACTTGATATGGCACTTTCGCCACTACAAATTTTCGTTGGAGCGACAGTTGCATTGTTGTATATCCCTTGCCTATCGGTGTTCGGGATAATCTCAAAAGAGTTCAACTCAAAAGTTGCCGTTGCGATAGGCGTTGGAACGTTTTGTTCGGCGATTTTGCTTGGTAGTGCAATAAACTTTATCGGTCAAATAATTTTATAGGGGGATAAATATGCAAATTGTTAATGGAACAAAGTGGCTTGAATGTGGAATGGCAAAAAATAATGCAATGCAAAACATTATGCTTGCATATTATCGCCCGATAGTTCAAAAAGAAGTTAGACTTTCAGGTGCAAAACCCTCTCACATCGTGTTGTGTGTGGGGGGAGGGCACTTCCCTGCAACGGCGATATTGTTTCACCAGTTGTCTGGGGCAAAAGTTGTTGTTGTTGACAACGACAAAAAAGCAATTGTTAGTGCAAGGCAAGTCGTCAAAAGTCTTGGACTTGAGGGCAAAGTTATTGTCAAATACGTTGATGGTGGCGATGTGTCTGGAGAAAAATTTAATATTGTTCATATTGCGATGCAAATTTCGCCTAAAGAACAAGTTTTTAATCACATGTATTCAACTATAAAAGCAAAATCACGAGTGGTTGTGCGTGTGCCAAAAGCTTGCTTGGAAAAAGGCTATCAGCCGTTTGAAAATGTTGATGTGTGTGACGGTTTTGTGATACAACCATCGTATAGCAACATTGAAAGGACGTTGCTATATGTCAAATAGCAGACGAATATTAAATTTATTTGGATATGCATTAATAATTATATTAGTAATAAACTTATTAATAACATTAGATTATACTAACTTGATGGCAAGTATCAGGCAAGTAAATCCGAATGTTATTTTTCTACTTATAAGTTTGCAACTGCTAACCCAATTGTTAATAACTTGGCAGTGGCATATTATTTGCAAAATAGTGATTAATAAAAGCAATTTTTGGAAAGTATTAAATATATTCACTCGAGGGAGCGTTGTTGAGGCGATTACCCCTGGGGCAAAAATTGGGGGCGAGGCAACGAGATTGTATTATATAAAGAAAGATTTCGATTGCGATACCGAAAAAGCCGTAAGTGTGATACTGATACAAAAGTGTATTAGTATGAGCGTTTTGTTAACGATTTGCGTTTTGGCGTTCGTATATTTGTCAATAAAAATGATGAACGATTTGTTAAGCAGTTTGCTTGTTATCATCGTTTGTGTAACGCTTATTGCGATGATGATTGTTCTATTGTTTTTCCCAGAAAAAATAAAACACAAATACGCCCAGTCATACGCTCAAACAACGAAAATGCTAACAAAAAGCGAGTGGCTAATTTTATTTTTTATATCAGTCGTAGTGTGGCTGTTGTTTCCTATTAAAATGGCGATTTTAGTATACAGCTTTGACATCAAGTTGCCACCAGCTATAATTTTTGCAGTAACAATGACATCATATATGGCAGGAATGTTGCCTATAACACCCGGAGGAATAGGGACTTTTGAAGGCACGATGATTACTTGGCTTACAATGTTATCTGTCGCAAGTGAGGTTAGCGTAACGATAACTATAATATTTAGATTTATTACGTTTTGGTTTGTAAATTTGGCTAGTGCAATGTGTGTTGTGCTATACAAATTGATTAGTGCGAGGGGGAAATTTGATGCAGGAGAGAATTCTTAAAGAAGTTCCAAATATGTGTACATTTGCAAACGTTGTGTGTGGGGTTATGGCACTTATGGTATCGGTGTTTCATAGGAGTCAAGAGGCGATAATATGGGCGTGTATTTTGATTGCGATAGGTGGATTTTTTGATGCTATAGATGGCAGATTGGCACGCAAACTTCAAGTTACATCGGCGATAGGCAAAGAGCTTGACAGTTTTGCAGATATGATTACATTTGTTATTGCACCGATGTGCACGTTTATTGCAATGCATTCTATGGGGTATCAACAACGTGTATCAATGCTAGAAATTTTGGTTGCAACATTTTATATTTCGTGCGGAATATATCGTCTAGCGAGATACAATTCTTCAGACTACACAACGTATTTTGAGGGGTTGCCAACAACAGCGTCAGGATTTTTGATGTCAGTCTACATATTCACATCGATTTTTTTAGTAGATTTTTGGTGCAAAAGTGGTATATATAGCGTGTGTAGCTACGTATTTATAGCTATATGTGGTCTTGCAATGATTTCGACATTTAAAGTAAAACGTATTTAACGGAGGAGAGAGATGAAGAAAAAAACTGCGATTGCAACTTTGCTTATAGTTGCAATTTTTTTTTTTATACCGATGAGTATAACTTTAATTACGTACAATTATCATTTTGATAAACGAATTTATCACAACAACAATTATTTTGAATATTTGACGACGCTAAACCCAGATTTCACAAAGCAGGAAGTGACGTTTCCATCAGATGAGGGGCAGCTGTTGTCAGGGGCTTTTTATTCGCAACAGACGAACGACGACCCAAAAGGTTTGTTAGTTTTTGTGCATGGCATGGGCGTTAGCCATGAAAATTATTTGGCTGAAATCGAATGGCTTACACGTGAAAATTACGTTGTATTTTCATATGACAACACTGGGGTTGAAGACTGCGAGGGCACTTCGCTAAAAGGATTGACGCAAGCACCGCTTGATTTACAACATGCTATACAGTATATTTATAGTTTGGACGGCGGAAAAGATGTGCCTATAATTTTGATTGGACATTCGTGGGGTGGCTTTTCGGTTGCAACAGTGTCACAGCTGGGGCTTGAAAAAGACGTTGACGGAATTGTGACGCTTGCAGGCTTTTGGCGAAACATCAACGTTATAGAAGACATTGCGAAAATTTATGTTGGCGACGTTGTGACGCTGCTTAGACCGTATTTGATGTTATACGAAAAATATTTGTTTGGTGAAAATTCAAATTTGAACGGTGTGACAGGGCTTGGCTCAACCAATGCACAAGTGATGATAATTCATAGTGAAGACGATCCGATTGTTAGATATGAGGGTAACTTTGAAATGTACAATACAAATTTTGGTGAACAAGATAGATTTACGTTTGTTGGATATGATGACGCAGGGCATAAACTTACTGTAAATAAAGCATCATATGAACGAATACACGACATTATGCACCACCAAATGGAACACGATGAAAATAGTTTGGAATTTTTAAAGCTAAACGAGGAAAGGTTGTCGCTAATAGGAGATTTTAATTATGATGTTATGAACAACATAGTTGAATTTTGTGATAGAGTTGTAGGGGATATCAATTAAGATACCCCCTATTTTATTTAGCTACAAATTTTTTGAAGCCCCAATATATCCCTTTTGGGATTTTCATATCATAGTCATAGTCCCCAATTTCGTGAATTTGCAAAATATTGTCTTGATAATATGCCTCGGGACCTTGGTAGCCACTTGGACAAAATATAACAACGTCAAACCCAACCAAACTTATAAACGCCAAAAATACGCTGTCTTCATAGCTTGTTGGAATCCCAGTGAACTGTAAATATACGATTTTCGGGTTATTTTGCGTGAAGTCAAATTTTTGAATAGTTTTAAGCAAGTCCGTGTTTAACCCAAGTAAAATATCCAAAATTTTATCGGCATCTTGAGCAGAACCTTTAATTATGTCACGGTCAAGAAGTTCTTGAATTTTTCTAAGCAAATAGTCTTGCATATCATTTCGCAAAAATTTATATCTATAACTACGTGAAGATTTTATATTGTCAAACTGGAGTTTCCCCTCTTTTATAAATGGATTTGGGTTAATAAAATCCATAAATTCTTTACCAAGTTTTTTTAGAATAGATTTACTTTCGGTCGTAATTCTAACTGGCAAATATGGCGTTTTTGATATAAATAAGGTGTCTGGGGCATTTACAAGCGTGGCTATATAATTTACATAATCGCCACGACTGCCCAAAACGCCTGATATTTTCGTAAATAAAACTGGCAAATTTACAACATCATTTTGTATGCTAAAGTTTTCTCTATACACTGGTGCGTGTTTCCAAAGGTGTGCAATTTCTTCATATATCGTATGAAAGTTTAAGCCTCACAAAAGACATAGAAACTGAAAGTGATGACTTTGTAACATTAATGACAGTTCACAACGCAAAAGGCTTAGAATATGAAGTTGTGTTTATTACAGGTCTTGAAATGGGGGTTTTCCCGCACTACTATTCAATTGAAGAAGATAATATTGATGAAGAAAGAAGACTCTGCTATGTGGCTATAACAAGGGCAAAGAAAAAACTATACCTAACACTTTCACAAAGAAGAAGAACCGCCTTAGGAATAGAATACAATAAACCTTCCATTTTTTTACACAATATAAATAAAAAACTTCTTGAAACTAAATACATTGAAAGTTATAATCCAAACTATATAGATATTGATGATGATGCTTTTCATTATTAAAAATTATTAAAATGGAGTGTTTTTTATGGATAATTTGGGTATTTACTGTATAAACAAAAATATGTATGGTGTTAATTCTTATTTAGTTATATCAAATGATGAGGCGATAAGTGATGCTAGTGCCGGGTCAATTTGCCCATAATTATTATCTCCGTCGGTCAACAGTATGATAATTTTTGTGCTATCTTGTGGTGCTGTTCTAAGACTATCAATGGCCGTTGCAAGCCCTATACCAATAGCTGTAGAACCGTCCTCATCAAAAGTTGTATCTTCTATAATTCTGATAAGGTTTTTATAATCCAAAGTTGTTGGCGACTTCACATATGCTTTTGTTGCAAATGTAATAAAACTTATTTTATCCATTTGTCTGCCGTTTATAAAATCAATCATAGTAGACTTCGCAGCGGCAAGGCGAGTGGGCTTCAAATCTTCTCCAAGCATTGAAGGCGAAATATCTAGCACCAAAGATATATGATAACCTTGCCCTATATCAATTGGCTTTTTATCTACACTTACAGGCTTAGCAAATGCCACAATCAAAAACACTAAAGCAAACATTTTTAATATAAATGGTAAATCTTTTGAAACAAATATAGCACTTTTGAAAACCTCACTTGCTCTATGT
>MDSP01000149.1_pt1 | contig 15701 bp, 15 predicted proteins | sample 1005811 | NCBI WGS metagenome assembly MDSP01 (sample SAMN05526596, study PRJNA338239) | gut metagenome | isolation source: stomach gut content | host: Naso elegans | place: Saudi Arabia: Red Sea | collected 2011-04
TTTCTTTTTGTTTTTTTTTTTTGTTAAAAGTTTCTTGTAACTCTGTATATCAATTAGCCTCTCTGTGCTAATTAATATTCTGCTAGGCATGCATCGTAATTTTCAATTAATCAGCTCGACAAACTAATAGCCGAAAAAGATGCTCAACTATTTAACGCTGCAAAAAATCTATTGGCTTTGGGTATGGAACTTGATTTAGTTGCTTCTACAATGAAGCTACCTATTGAAACTGTTAAATCTATCTCTATACAAAATTCTATCTAATTAATAAAAAAGCCATGATAAAGTTATCATGGCTTTTTCTATTTAACCCAAAAGAAGACAGATTTGTAACATCATCACGATTTTTGAATTTGAGATTTCAAAAAAACTATTTATCTCACCCAAAATATTTTTTTCAAAATACAACTTTTCACACTACAAAAACTCTTACCCAATTTAAAATTACGCACAAAAAAAGAGAGGTTGTCCCCCTCTTTTGGTTCGTATTACGCACGACTCATGTAATCTCCAGTACGTGTATCAATACGAATTCTTTCACCTTGCTCAATAAATAATGGAACCATAACTCTAGCTCCTGTTTCAACAATCGCTGGTTTAGTAGCACCTTGAGCAGTGTCACCTTTAATTCCTGGCTCAGTTTCAGTAATTTCAAGCTCAACATTAAGAGGCGCTTCAATATCAAAAACTTTTCCTTCATGAGAAAGAATTTTAACCATCTCATTTTCCTTAACAAATTTTAAACTAGCTTCTGCATCTTTTTGGTCAACTGCAATCTGGTCATAAGTGTTAACGTCCATGAAGTGACAAAGCTCCCCATCAGAATATAGGTATTGCATCTCTTTTCTTTCAATATGAGCCTTTGGAACTTTTTCAGTAGGTCTAAAAGTTCTCTCAACAACCCCACCAGTTTTTACATTTCTAACTTTACAACGAACAAACGCTGCACCTTTTCCTGGTTTTACGTGTTGGAACTCAATAATTTGACATAAGTTATTGTCAAGCTCAATAGTTACACCGTTTTTAAAATCACTTGCTGAAATCATTTGTTATTTCCTCCTATCGGTAGTTTCTCTAACCATTCTAAACCAGCTTAACCAATTTTTCAACGGTTTTTTAATTATTTTTTAGCTTCATCAAGCAAATTTGCAATTTGAGCCATAACTTTTTCATCTTTCCTTCTAATTTGATGGGGAATATACTCAATCCCAATTACTATTCCAATATAAATCCCAAAAAATAAAAATCCAACAAGCTCCATAACTATCCCCCCATTTAACAGTTTCTACTATAATATAATATTCCATTTTAAAAGGATAAGTTCCCCAACTTGCAATTTATAATTATTTATGATAGGATAAACTAAAAAATGGGAGGAAACACAATGTTTAAAATTGCAATTTGTGATAACGAGCAAATCTACATAAATCAAATAATAGAACAACTTCAAACTATACAACACCTTTGGAATACAGACTTTAAAATTAAAACTTTTAATAGTGGTGAGAGCTTATGCCACAATTTAAAAACTAATAATTATGATTTAATTTTACTAGATATTTTGATGGACGGAATTGACGGAGTCGAAACTTCACATGAAATTATAAATATGCAAATAAATAGCTTAATCATTTTTGTCTCAAGCTACGACAAAAGATTAAAAGAATTATTTGATATTCAAGTGGTTGGATTTTTGGACAAACCCTTAAATCCTATAGAATTTGAAGCTATGCTAAAAAAAGCATTTATTAGAATTACAGCGCAACACCAAAAAATATTTACCTTCAATAATGTCAACCTTGAAAACTTTGTATATATAAACGATATCCTCTATTTTGAAAGCCTCGGAAGAAAAGTAACTCTAACTACCAAACATCAAACTTTTATGATTAATGATACACTCAAAAATATTTGGGAACAAATCAAACAATATGATATTTTTATAAGACCAAGCAAATCTTACATTACAAATTTAGAACACTCAACATTGCAAGATAGTAAAAATCTACTTATTAATAATTTCAATATAAAAATCGGCAGAACCTATAAAACAGAAACGTTTGAACGATTTAAACATTTTCTAATGGTACGCAAATGATAGGAGAAATTTTTAGATTTTTTAGTACAAACACCCTACAATATTTAGCGTTTCATCTACTACTAAGCAGAATATTTGACCCAAAAAAATATCATAAAAATTGGTTTAGCCTAGCATATTTATTAGCATTATTTACGTTGTGTTATAGCTTTTTCAATGGATATTCCTCGCCTGATAACTTTATAGTAATTAGTAGTTTACTCATGATTTTACTATCAGTTTTTTTGTACGAAGGAGCAATGTTTAATAAAATTTTTGTTGTACTAACTTTAAATGCAATATATATTTGCTGGGAAATGATTGGAATTATTATAATTCATGCTATATTTTGGTTTTTGCCACTTCAAACAGTAATTTCAATTAATATGTACTCCCTGTCAATAATACAGTTTATAAGTATTAAATTATACGATAGTTATATAACCAAAAATAAAGATATTGAACAGTTGCATCAACCCAAAAGTCACCTAATAATTATTCCACTAACAAGCTTGATGTTTTTATTAATACTATGGGATATGAAATCAATCCTTCAGGCTCCATATTTAGGGCATATTCTTATAATTATAGCAATAATAACTAATTTCAACATTTACTATCTAATTAATTATAGAATTATCATACAAAGAATGAACTCTTACAGAGATAACGCAATTGCTAATGAACAAATAAAATATTATACATCTTTATACAATATGTTAAAAACTGAACAAGAGGAAGTTTTAACTTTAAAACATAACATTAAATACGACCTACTTAGTATCAAAAAAGCTATCGAAGATGGAAATAATATTCAGGCACTAAAAGAGATTGAGGAAAAATTAACTATCACACACAACATGAATAATTTTACGTGTAATATTCCAATAATTGATGCTATCATTAACTACAAACTTTACGAAATTAACGAATACAACAAAAAATATACCAACCCTATTACGCTAGATGTAAAAGTTGTAATTAATGGCACTTTGACTATAAACACAACTCATTTAACAAATATTTTAGGAAATTTGCTGGATAATAGTATAGAAGCTTGCAAAGAAAATTTTCATAATAAACATATAGATTTAACTATTATGAGTCGCCAAAACAGCTTATATATCAGTGTGTTAAACGGTATTGAAACTCCCATAAAATTCAAAAAAGGTCTACCCCTATCTAGCAAACGCACAAATAAACACGGAATTGGACTTAGCACAGTAAAATCATTCACCAAAATTTATAATGGTATCTTTGATATTAAAGTTAAAAACAACATTTTCCATGTCGAACTAATTTTATTTAATTGCATAAAAAACCTCCAAGATTAAATTCTTAGAGGTTTTTTTCCTATAAATTTTAAATAAGCTTCTTCAAAATCTTTATTTGGAGAAGTTTTAACAAAATCATCTTTAGAGCCACAATATTTAATTTTACCACTTTGTAACACAATAATATTTTTAGCTGTTAGTTCAATATCTGATATAATATGTGTAGATAAAATTAAAATTTTGGTTTTTGAAAGTTGTTCAAACAATAAACGCAAGTTCATTCTTTCCTCAGGGTCAAGCCCAACACTCGGCTCATCTAATATAATAACATCTGGGTTTCCAAGCAACGCACAAGCCAGTCCCACACGCTGTTTCATACCTCCCGAGTAAGTTCCCAAACACTTTTTTGTATATGGCATTAGGTTAAATAATGACAATAATTCTTCAACATGAGGCTTAATACTATGCTTTGCCACACCCTTTATCCCAGCAAAATAAGTAAGATATTCTACACTTGTTAGATGAGGATACACATTTACATCTTGGGGCAAATATCCTAATTTCCCTCTCATAAGCGATGGATTTTTCACCATATCATCACCATTTAAGTAAATTGTACCTATAGAAGGTTGCTCAAGGGTTGTTAAAAGTTTAATTAACGTTGTTTTTCCAGCACCGTTTGGCCCAACCAACCCATAAACTCCTCCAGATTGCAACTCTAATGAAACATCTTTTAAAATATGCGCCTCCCCATAACTTTTTGATACGTTAGTTAATTTGATATTCATCATAATTCCTCCACTCTTATAAATATAAATTTAATTAATATATGCATTCGCCTGCATATTAAACAACTCCATATATAGCCCATTATTTTCTAAAAGCTCTTTATGGCTTCCAATCTCAACAACTTTACCTTGTTTTAATACTATTATTTTATCTGAAAATCTACAACTAGAAAGCCTATGAGAAATGTAAATTGCCACCCTATCATCTACATAATTATTAAAATTTCGGTATAGTTCATATTCAGCTCTAGGGTCAAGAGATGAAGTCGGTTCATCTAAAATCATAACAGGCGCATTTTTATACAAAGCCTTTGCTAACGCTAACTTCTGACTTTCCCCTCCTGATAACTCTATCCCCTCCTTATCAAATATTTTATACATATTAGTTTCTAACCCATTTGGTAAATTGCTAACTTTATTATAAGCTCCACTTTTTTTCAAACAATCCAATACTTTATCTTTATCATACTTTTCAAATCCTACATTTTCACCTATTGATAATGCAAAAAATTTATAATCTTGAAAAACTACACCAAATAATTTCATGTATTGATTATAATTTATAGCATTTATATCTATATCATTAATCAAAATTTTTCCTTCAGTAGGAATATATAACCGTAATAACAATTTTATAAGAGTCGTTTTTCCAGCCCCATTTTCCCCTACTATAGAGAGTTTTTCAGTCCCATTAATTACAAATGAAACTTTATTCAATACATACGTAGATTGATGTGGATATTTAAATGACACCTCTACAAACTCAATCTTATTTATAACATTTGAGTCAAGTTTAATATTACCTGTTGAAGTATGACTTGGCAAATTCAAAAATCCCTCAACTTCTTTAAAGTAATTTTCTGATTTCGTAATACGAATATAAGACTGAATTACAGCTTTTATAGCAGTAGAAATTTTAGTGACAGCCCCAACATACATTGTAAAATCACCAACTAAAACCGTTCCTTGCACAATTTCAGCAATCAAATAAAAATACAAAATTAACTGTTCAATCAACAAAGCAATATTTTTTAAAATCGCATTTTGAACGATAAGACGACTTACTTTTTTATAAAATTTATTTAATTCATAAAGTGTAGTTCTATATTTATCTTTAATCCAATTATGCAATCCATAAATTTTTACTTCCTTATTAGTTGTAAAATCCTCCATTAAATTCATGTAATATTTATTCTGGCGTTCCACCTCCACTTTTTCCATATTAATTTGAAACTGCACCTGTTGAGATTTCATATCTACCATACTTGTAAAAAATATACTTATAAATAATACTATTAAAATTACACCATTTAATTGAAAAATTATATAGGATAATGTAACTATACTCAATATTTGTGTAATAATATTAGTGAAATCATCAAATATAGAAGCAAATCCACGACCATCACCATATAAATATTTGTAAGCTTTTTCTTTCTTAACAAGAAAATCAGCACTTTCTAACTGTTCCAAATCAGCATTTAATAAATTATCACTCAAATAAAGTTGAAACTCATTAAATAAAACGTTTTTTTGATTTAATAAATATCCACCCAAAGCTGTAGATATAGTACTCCCCAAAAAGTTCCCACCACATAATAATATAATATATTGAGTTAGGACTTCTATCCGTTGATACAACAATAATTCATTAATAATCAAACTAGGTACAACTATAGAAATTAGTGGATATATTATATTAACTATACTCAAGAATATATTTCCTATAACAAAATTCTTATTATATTTCCAACAAAATTTATATAGAAACAACACCCCCTCAAACATAAATTTACCCTAACCTTTGTTGAAAAAGTTCCCACTTTTTAGGGTCAGATTTTATTTCAACTAACCTCAATAAAATTAGCTCTGCAATCTTTTTAAGAAACTCACAAGTTAAATCTGATTTTGCATAAACTCCTGTATTTTCAATGGTAAAACTCCCCAAACATGATGAACAAACTCGGTTAATATAGCAAGTTTTACAAACATCAATATTACTTTTATAATTATTTTTTCTATCAAACTCTATCATATTATCCAACACTTTTTGAGGGGTATCTTCCAAAGTTCCAAGACACATATCCTCCTTAGAAGTATACATAAAACATGGTTGAATTTTCTGGTCAGCACCAATTGAAATTGTATTTACTCCAGCAGGGCAAATTTTATCATAATTATTCGTAAAAGCTAGGTTTCTGAGCATTCTAGCTACCAAACTAATAGTATTTAATTTACCATTCTCCATCAAATTATCAAATGTATAATCTACCACTTCTTCTAAATATAAAAACAACCTTTCTTTATTTAAACTAGGATTTAAATTATTATTTTCATCAGTATTTACCAAAACTACATGAGGAATTAAACAATTAAATTTTTCTTTAAAAAATTGTACTAATTCCACAAACGAACCCCCTTCTTCCAAATGTAAATTTGTATAAGTTGTTTCAATCTCTACAGGAATATTATATTTTTGTAATAAAGAATATGTTCTGAGAATGTGATTAAAACTACCTTCCCCCTTTATATTTGGTCGTAATTTATCATGAATAAACTCATTTCCATCTACACTTAGAGTAACTCCAGCCTCAAATTGGGATAAAGTTCTTGCAAGCTCATCGGTAAAATATACACCGTTAGTGATTAACCCAAAAGCAGGGATATAATCAATTTCCCCTTTTTCTTTTAGATATTTAAATTTTTCAATAGTATAAATTATTTTCTCCGACTCTAAAGTTGGTTCTCCACCAAAAAACATTACCGAATGAATTTTATTAACTCCTTTTACAAAATAATTTATAATTTCATCTATCTGTTGCTTAGTCATATTTTGTTTTTCTTTATATTCATAATTTCCATAATTTGCATAACAATATTTACATCGCAAATTGCATTGACTAGTTAAAACCAAAGTTAATTTACCTAATTCAAAACGGCTATGGTTATTGCAAATACAAGGTTTAGACTTAGTTACTAAAGGTTTATTTTGATTAGATTTTAATGTTTCTAAAAGTTCATTTTCTATTTCATTCGTGGTAAAAGCTTTCATAAGTTGAGATTTAAGTTTTGGGTCATACACCCTAAAAATATGCCCTGTTTTTGTATTAAATAAAGCTGAATTTTGCTCATTAAATACATATTTGTAATCTAAAATTTCCATACTTTCTCCTTTATAATAACTAAAATTATCCCTAAAATTCCTAAACATAAATATATTAACGATCTTGTGTTTGATAAATAATTCTGGTCTAGTGTAATAAAAATTGCCCAATCAATTGTATTTATTGAGGCATAAGTTAATATTAAAAATATACATTCAAAAAAAGTTTCTCTTTGAGTAAATTCCCCAAAAAATGTAGCAATCGATAACATAAAAATTAGCCCTGAAAAATATGAAAATAACGCTAACCCCTGTCCTACTCCTGCTGTTCTAAAAATTATTCCACTTAACACAATGTTTATAATTATAAAGTTTGCAAACCATCTAATTCCTATAAAATGTAGCTTTCCACCTAAGACACTACCCACAATTGGATATGTCCCAAATAAATAATCTCTACAACTTGAAGTAGATAAACACTTCACAAATATTACCATAATTAATGGCAAAACCATTTGAGATTGCATAACTTCAAGGTTATTTACATATCCTAAAATAAAAATTATCTTTAAAATATTTCTCCAAAACTTTGGAATAGTTGTCCAAATTAATTTTATTTCTAGTTGCAATTGAGTTAAAATATTGGGCTTTCTAACAATAGAATTAATATTCATTTTTTCTCTTGCAAATTTAAAATCACTATCTACCACTTCATTTGTATATTTTATAGTTTTAAATTTAGAACCAATACACATTGAAGAAATGTATAACATAATAAACGAAATTAAAATTGTACCCATTATCAAAAATATATCAGTCAAAATCAATGTTATCTCATTCAAATATAACTGCTCAGTTACAATAATATGAGGCTCTCGCACTGCTAAAATTCTAATATCACTCAAAACTTCCTTTGATTGCTCAAAAACATCAATCCCCATTTGATTATTTAAAAGAGCTGAACCCGTCACATCAAACAATCTCAAAAATTTCATCACTAAATCTTTTGATAAATTATTTGCATAAATAAACATTTCCACTGGACTATAGGTACTAACTCCATTTACTGATTGCATTGCTCCACTCATGAAAAAAACATACTCCACATATATTATTGAGCCAAATATTCCACGCAAAAAACTTATACTATCAAATATAATTGGCAAACTCGCTAATAATAAACTCCCTATAGATACTGCAATAAATGGTGAAACAAACTGCCAAACCCCTATGCCCGAATTAGGATATAATATTTGCAAAATCATGAACGTAGCTATTGATACTACTACGATTATTTGATATAACAAAATTAAATGTGCAAAATATTTTCCTATTAAGTATTGAAATTTAGTAGTTGTAGTAGTGGAAAAAAGTTGTACAAACCCTTGTCTATGTTCCACTATCAAATCTGTTCTAAAGTAGAAAAATCCAATAAAAGGTAACAATATAGCTATTCCCATCGCACTTGTTATAGGTATCCATGTAGGGTTACCACCTTGAATAAACTTATCCATCTCTATGCATAAAATCACAAGACTATCCATAGTATCTGGAATACAATAATAACTCAACATTACTACTGCAAATATTAAAAATAAAAAAGAACTGTGCCTACTCTTTTCTTTATATGTCATCAACATTATATTATAAATATGCGTCATTTGTCCTCCAGGAAAAGATGAGAGAATATACTCCCATCTTTATATCATCTAACAGGTGCTTCCACAATTACAACCTAACCAACCATTACAATTGCCTCCACAACCAAATCCCCATCTAGTATCTGATTTTGTATTTTCTTGAAAAATCTCTTCATTTTCAATGTTTTGCTCAAGTTCTATTTCTAAAATTTCCACTACCTATCACCTCCTTTTTCTTAAACATATTACTAAAATTAAATACAGATAAAATATTCTGTTTATATCTAACAAGTATCATACTAAGCAAACTAATATACAAATAAATATTCGCTCTATCAAATGATGAATATTTATTATATATACCAATATATAATGCCCAATCAATTTGTATAGCTACCAAATATGTTAAAACTAATATTATAGCCTCAAAAGTTGAAGCTCTATTGGTATACTCACTTGTGAAAATTGAGAATGAAGCAAGAAATATTACTCCTATAAAATAGCAATATACCCCTAAAATATGCCCAACCATCAAAGTCCTTATCATTATTCCACTTCCAAAAATAGATATTAATATAAAATACGCACTCCATTTAATTAGTATATATTTTCTACCCAAAGGAGAGCTATCTATAATAGAAGTTGTTTGGTATAAATATTCTCTACAACTGCCCTTAGATAGAGGGGGTAATAATACTATAATCATGGCTGGTAAATACCGTTGTGCCATTTCTAAATCACCTAAATAACCATAAACAAAACAACCTATCACCATTATATACCATTTTTTCAAGCTTCCTTTTAGTGTAATAATCACTTCATTTATAACTAAATATATAATATTTATTCTTGGTTTTATATTTATGAAATTTAACTTATCAATATTAAAAATAAAATTTTCTTCTATAAAGTTAGAGTTGCTTTTACTAAATCTAGATTTTTTTATAACAAATTTATCTCCAATCATCAAAGAAGAAAGAGCTAATAATATTACAGAAAATATACAACTTATAGTTACAACTAATACATCTATCCAATAAAATGTAACTCCATAAAAATTTAAATTTAAAGTTCCAGAAGCTGAATTTGTAAAAAGACGTAAATCATCTAACATATTTCCTGATTGGCTAAATACTGCTTCCCCAAGAGTTCGGCTTATAAAAGAAAAACTCGATATATCAAAAAATCTATTTAAAAATATAAATTGAACTTTATCTAAATTATTTTCTTGTATCATTAAATTAATTGGATTTTCATATATATTTGAACTTATATTTTGCATAACTATAATAATATAAAGATAGTAGCAGACAAATATAAGTGAACCAGTCATACCCCTTAAAAATGGAATACAGTCAAATAAAATCGGTAAACTAGCCAATAAAAATATCATAGATAAATTTGCTATAAAAGGTGATATAAATGTATAAAATTCCAGTTTTGTATTTGGATAGGATATATTTAATAATAAAAAAGTAGCTATAACAACAACCCCAATAATTTGCACTAAAATCAAAATATTTGATAAATATTTTCCTAATAAATATTGAAATTTAGATGTAGGTGTAGTGCCAATTAATTGAGCAATTCCTATATTATGATCTATTAACAGATCTGTTTTAAAATAAAAAAATCCAATTAAAGGCAAAAATAGACTTACCCCTAAGGCACTTACTATTGGTATCCAAGTTGGATTATTTCCTTGTATAAATATATCTCCTTGTACTACCAAAACTTGCATTGGTGATAGTGCTGGATTACATAAATAAGTACCTATAATAGTTGCAAATATTATAAAAACAAATATTCCATCTCTAGTTTTTTGCCTATAGGTCATTAACATTACTGAACAAATTGCATTCATAAAAATTCACCTCTCTTTCAATTTATATTTTAAAATTTCATCGATACTACTAAAAATATCGGTGAAATTTTTGATTCTTAGATTATTAATAAATACTACTTATCTTTATCACAATCAAATCCTAACCAACCATTATTACAACCAAACCCAAATCCACGGCTTAACTCATTTTCAACATCTTGGCTCACGATTTCCTCAATTTCAATTTCTAAAATCTCCATTCTTACTTCCTCCTTTCTTATAGATTTTCAATGCCCTAGCTATTGCCTATGACTAAATTTATCATACCAAAAAATATAGTCCTATAACCAAAAAATGCACAAGTGACACTCATATCGTTATAAGTGACACTCCTGCATTAAATTATGAAGATAATATATATATATTATAAATTAAATATGTAGATTTTCCATCAAAAACTCCCAACTTTCTCCTTATAAAAAATTTTGCAACACTTAATAGATTTATTTTTAAAATTTTTGTATAATAATATTGATGACTTTATATGATATAATAATATTAAACAAAAAAGGAGTACTAAATGCCTATAAAAATTATACGAAATGACGCTAAAGATTTGACCCAAGGTGAAACTACCGTTTTAAACAAAATTATCTACCTATATAAAGACGTATTTTATGATGCCTACCTTTATATACAACCAACTATCGGAAAGTTACAGCCCGATTTTTTGATTATAGATGCAAAGAGAGGAATTTCTATTATTGAAGTCAAAGATTGGTCTATAGACTATATAAAAGATATTAATCAAAGAGTGGTTCTACTCCAAAATCGTGAAGAGGATAACCCTATTTTTAAAACGAAAAAGTACCTTGATATTTGTATTGGAGTCTTATCTTCAGAAGATAATTTGGATATTAATGATAGAGTTTTTGGAAATACAATTCTGATAAATTTATCAAAAGATGATACGCAAAACATTAGTCAATATTTAAATCACAGATTAATAAATTGTATTTTGCAAGAAGATTTTAAGTGTATATCTATTGATAATTTATTTGATAGTGAGGAATTTCATCTAAATTTTAATGAAGTATCTTTAGTGAGAACATCTTTTTTTCCCGAAATCAAAATTCAGCAACCTACTGTAGAAGAAATTATAAAATCGCTAGATTTGGAGCAAGAGAATTTTGCAAAAAGATTGCCTTATGGGCATTATATGGTAACTGGAGTTCCAGGAAGTGGCAAAACAATTATATTAATTGCACGTGCTATCCATCTAATCAAAGAAAATCCAGATTGGAATATAAGAATTTTAACTTTTAATAAATCTCTATGTTCCAAAATAGAACAGGTAATTAATATTATTACCGAAAATTTTAAAGAAAATGCTTGCTTACAAAATATTAATACTCAAAATATCACGGTTACTACATTTCACAAAATGGCTATAAGCGTTGCAAATACTACTATTCCAACCAATCTTACTTATAGTCAAAAGCAAGATTGGTGGGCAACTGAACTTCCAAGCATAGCTTTATTGAAGTCTACTCCAACTTTTGACGCTATTCTAATTGATGAATACCAAGATTTTAGAGATGAATGGATTAAACTTTGTATAAATATGTGCAAGGAGCATTTCTATACTAATAATGCTGGAAAAGAGATGTTAGGAATTAATTTATTTTTGGCTGGAGATAGGCTACAAAGCATTTATAATCCCAAAGTTCATAATTGGGCAAAAGATTTTGGGTTAAATATGCGTGGTCGCTCAAAACTCCTCAAAACTTGTTATAGAGCTGGAAAGGAAAATGTAAATTTAGCCATAATGTTTTTGCAGTCACATGAGTTACTAGAAGAAGAAGTTAACAATTTTTATAAAGATAGCACAGATTTAAATGTTACTGTAGAGAATAAAAATGACAAAGCTACTATAGAATTTTTTGAAGGGGACTATAGTTCAGTATCTGAAAAAATCGAAAATCTTGTGGAAAACGGGACTCCATACCATGATATTTTGGTTTTGTGCAAAAAAAATGAAACTATCCCCAAGATTATCGCTTATTTACCTAACTGTATACAAAATAATTGCATCAAAACTAGCGACATTGAAACTCGTACAAATACTAATGAAATAATTTTTACTACTTACAAATCATCAAAAGGGCTTGAGGCCAAAGTAGTAATTTTAGTTGATGCCGATAAATTTACCAAACAAATGAATTCTGATAGAGATTTAATCGAACGGAAAACTATGTACGTTGGTATAACTCGTGCTTCATACAACTTATTAATTCACGGAACAAATTTTCATAAAGAGTCTTTTGCCCAAGATTTAAAAACTATATTTGAGTCAAAATAAATAATGGACAAAAATGTAACATCATCACGATTTTTCAATTTTGGAATTTTGAGATGAGATTTTAAAACTACTTTTTGAAAATCACTTTGGAATTTAACTTTCAAATTTAAATCCTATATAATAAAGAAGAAACTCGTATAAAAATTGGATTGTTTAATTTTAGAAATAGAAATGGGCTTTTGGGTTCATTTCTATTTTTTAATTATAAAAGTTGTAGTATAATTAAAATTTAAACCACTATTTACTCTCCCAAAACCCATTTTATAAGAATAGCTTTATTCTTATTTACTATACTCAATTTTAAAGACTCTCCCTCCATTGCAATTGCTGGGATTAAAGTAATTTTATACATCTGATTTTCCCTAAAACCTATAGTTTGACCATCTTTTAAAACTGCTCCTTCCTCCAAAATATATCCGACTATAGCAGCCAAAAATTCATGAAATAATTGTTACTAAAATATAAGCCTAAACATTTTGAACGGCTTGAGGTGCTTCTTTCCAATAATAATTTCTGGCAGCACTATTTAATAAATCTAATTTTTTTATAAAAACTTGTTCCATAAGTAAAATAGTTGCCATCATACCATCAATATTTTCTACATTAAATTTAGTTTCTGCAACTTTTATGCCAATATTATTTTGGTTTAGCATAATTATATTACTAATCCCAACTATAGCTTCATATTTTTATCCCCAACAATTACCAGAAAATCAAAAGCAATTTGATAATACTATCTCCTAAAAAGGGGATAGTATTTTATTGGTAAAATTTTGTCGAAAAAGCTGTTTGGAGTGTAACTTATACCGATAAGAGTGTCACTTGTGCAGATTTTAATACAAAAATGAAACTTTGATATATAATACAATTATCAACTAATCTTGATAAAAATGAAATAAAGGAGGTGAATTTATGGAACAATTAGATTTTGAAATTACAATAAATTATTATATAAAAAAGGAAATAATTAATAAATGGAACGAATTTTAAATATTACAAAATTAAATGTTATTGAAAAGAACCGACATTTTTCCATGTTAATAACAACTGCAATAAATATATTTATATTATTTTTATTCATACCTGAAAAATCAAATTTACTAGTAATCTCTGTCGATCCCACTATATTCACCCAAGGTGGGCCTACATGGGTATCAATTTACAGCGCTTGGGCATTTGGTTATACATTGCCTTTAATAGGATTTTTTTATTTTAGAAACGGAATATATCATGATAATATTTTAGGAATGGAACAATTATTTTTAATACAAGGAGTTTCACGTTTTGAATATTTATTAGGAAAACTATTATCATATTATTTATTATTATTAAAGATGGTATTTTGGGGAATAACAGGTGCATTTGTATTTTTAAAGTTAATTTATCCACAAAATCCTGTGCCAATTTTAGATTTTTTAACCCCATATATACCTCTAGTTTTTACCTCATTACTAATTGCTTCAATAACAATATTGTTTGACTGCATTCCAAAATTACGAAAAAGTTTAGGCTCTCATATATTCTTATTTCTATATTTGACAACATATGCACTTGCAAGTGCACCCTTTTTTTATCCTGGGTACACTCAACCTTTAATTCTAAAACTTACAGAATTTACAGGAACATCATTATTATACAGACAAATTGATATTAATATATTTGAACAAACTGGAAGCCCTCTTGGTGTATTAATGTTTTTAGCTGTCAACCCTAAAACTTTATTGGATAATTATTTATATTTTTATGGGTTAAAGTTAGGGGTTATGGACTTCGTAAATTTTGTAGGAATGACTTCTATAGCTGTATTTATAGTGCTTATATGCTCAAAACTTAACTTTAAAGAGAAAATTCCTTATGAAAGCCCCATTGATGATTATTCAGAAAACACTTCTTTTAATTATTATGCAGGACACTGTATCAAAAAATCTAATTCATTATTAGGTAGAATATTTAATGAAATAAATTTGATGAGAGGTAATTTACCTTCTTCTTTATTTAGCAAATTGTTATTTGTTGGGTGGATAATTTTTAGTATAAATGCTGATATATCAGATGTTCAGATGGCTTTGTGTGCTGTACTTTTGGTGTTTATTAGAATGCTTTCTGAGTCTGGAGCAAGAGAATATATGTATGAAACAATAAGTTTGATAGGTAGTTCAAATAAAGGCATACCTTATCACTTATTTATCAAATTAATATCTAATTTCTTAATGTTAAACTTAGTAGCTTTTCCTTTGATGGTTCGTATGTTTATAAATCGTCAAGATGATGCTTTATATGTATGTATAGTTGGGTTAATATTTTTATCTGTAGTAGCTGTAACTTCTGGATATCTTACTACAAAGCCTGATTTATTTGAGTTATTCTTCTTGGTGTGGACGTTCTATTCATATCAAAACGTACACCCTTTATGGTATATGGCAATGACCCCTGATACAATATCTATACCTAGGACTAATGTTTATTTATTAATTAGTATTGGTTTGACTTTTATATTATACTTTGTTGCTAGAGCTAGAAGTAAATAATATTTTGAAAGGAGGTGAATTTATGGAGAAATTAGACTTTGATTTCGAGTTTGAACTAGATACGGAAGACACTGGTTCTACTAAAAAAAAAAACTTTTTTTGTG
>MDSP01000150.1_pt1 | contig 15675 bp, 10 predicted proteins | sample 1005811 | NCBI WGS metagenome assembly MDSP01 (sample SAMN05526596, study PRJNA338239) | gut metagenome | isolation source: stomach gut content | host: Naso elegans | place: Saudi Arabia: Red Sea | collected 2011-04
TTGCCATACGCCTTTTCGCCCAAAATAATCACTTTCTATTGAATAATTCAATATTATTAATTCATTAGTATAGCTATTTATATCAACTGCTGCGCTAAGGTCAATATTATAAGCTTCTTGTAAATATTCGACGGTAACATTTTTTTCAATTTTGTAAATAAATTCTTGGTTCATTTTTTATACTTACTCCTTATCTGCAACAAGATACCTAATCCTTATCAGAATATTTTATGGCCCACTGTTGCTTAAAATAATTTCTTCAGCTAGATTATATCCATTATTAAGTATGGTTAGTCAAAATATAATTATCTAATTTCGAAATCAACGACATAAAAGCCTTCGCTAGTTTTATATTCCGTACCATTATACCTAGCAATGATAGTGAGACTTCTATTAGTGGTTTACAAAATGGAGGGTTTACGCAAGCCAAACGCAGCTTTATTGAATTTAGCCAATAGAGAGAATATACTGAGGCAGTTGTAATGGCAAAAGATAATATTATTAGCGAAAGGGAAAAAGCAGAAAAGGAAAAGCTAGAGCAATTAAAAGAAGAAATCGAAAAAACTAGCACAGAAAAGAAGCAGAAAATCGCTGAGTTAGAACAAGAGTATGCAGACAAAAAAACGACTCTTGAAAAGGAGAGAAAAAGAGAAGCCGAAGAATCCGACTACACTCTAAAACGCAACCGTCGTTTAGATAATACTTATCTAATATTTTAAATATGTACTTAATAAAAAAGTAGCAATCGACTTAATATCAAGGGCTACTTTTTGCGTTGCTTTATTAATTAATATTCCAAGCTCCAACTTATAAGGAAGATAGGATTAATAACTAGATTTAAAGTTATAAATAGGTTTAATAACACGAATAACATCAACAGTATCACCAATATTATTTAAAATTTCGTCAATATCCTTATAAGCAAAACAACATTCATCAATAGTAGCATTATTAACAGAAGTAGTAAAAATACCATCCATAGACTCCACAAACATATCTAGCGAAACTTCTTTGCGAGCAGAAGAACGACTCAGAAGGCGACCAGCACCATGAGGAGCAGAATAATTCCAGTCAGGATTACCCTTGCCAACAGCAATAATACTCCCATCACGCATACTAATAGGAATAATAATCAGTTCATTATCCTGAGCAGAAACAGCACCTTTGCGAAGAATACCCGCCCCAAAATCAATATAATTATGGACACAAGAAAAAGCTGAATAAGCCCAATCATCAGCAGCATAATCAATGCGACCCAAAAGACTATGAATAATATCGTGAGTAATTGCAGAACGGTTCCAGTAAGCATATTCAGTAGCAATAAGCATATCATGAAAATAATCTTCCATATCCGAGCCTTGCAAGTAAGCCAGTTGCTTGTCGAGCTTAATCACCTTAGTATACTTATCTTTAATCTCCTGAATAACAGACTCAATACGCCCAGTTTGGTTAGACTTTTGCAACTGACGAACAGCATACTGAATTTCTTGAGCTTGAAGCGATTTTGTATCGTTAAGTATCTTATACGCTTTATTCTGATAAAACTCAGCAACTTCCTTACCAAGACTACGACTACCCGAATGTACAGTCAAATAATAACGGCCAAGCTCATCATAATTCACCTCGATGTAATGATTGCCACCACCCAAAGTGCCAACAGATTTTTCTATACGAGACAGATTAACATGGTCAATGCACCTAAGGTCATATAGTGGAATATTTTCCAAAAATTTATGTGGCTTATTACGCACACGTGTGCCAGAAGGTATTATTATTCTAATAGTTTTATTAAGCTCCTTAATCCAATCAAAATCCTCAGCCACAGTAATAGGCACAACATTAACCCCGCAGCCAATATCAACCCCTACCAAATTGGGAACGATTTTATCCGTAATAGTCATAGTTGTGCCTATAGTACAGCCCTTGCCAGCATGAACATCAGGCATAATAGCAATATTACTACCGTAAGAGACCAAGTTGTTGCATAGTTGAATTATTTGACCAACAGCACCTTCATCAATATTATCCGTAAAAACTTTTGCAGTATTATACTTTCCACTCAACTCAATCATAATAAACTCCTTTTTGATTATAGTATAACATTTGATAAAATTCAATTCAACACTACCACCTTAAAAAATCCTACTCCAAATGCTCCTATCTGCATATCTCTTATACAGGAAGCGTCTTCTAAAAGAAAAACCCATGAGTTACATCATATTATATTTCGAGGATTAGCTTATCTTCCATTATCTATTTATAAATTTACGCAACAAAAAAACTCACGAACGTTCAAGCTAAATTGCTTATTCGTGAGCTTTTCAAATCGTTGCAATCCACACGCGCAAATGGAGTGACAAAAAATATAGGTGATACATCAGGGTTAAATCCTCGATAGTTAATAGAGTGAATATAGGTAAGTCCTGCTTTGTTGGCAGAATGCTTACTAGTGAGAAAGAATTTGTGGAGTTAGACTAATAAACCCCTCTAGCTACTGTTGTAAGGTAGTTCGGGGGGTTTATGGCATGTCCTCAATTTTGCAAAATCAGTTTATCTTAGGAGTAAGAACTTATTTGTATGATTATACAAATGGAATTTGTCCCTATAGTACTAAGAACATAAAGGGGACCCCTCCTTAAACCTAATTGAGTTTTATTAAGTTACTTAAAGTCCCGTTATAGCTATACGCATCATATACACCGCCATCAGAACTGATGATACCCCTAACTTGAGGCAAATCCGTAGTGGTGAAATCATAGTATGTAACACCATCTAATGTTCCTAGAACATACATAGATAGATTGGAAGTCCCAAAAACAGTAATTGCGAACTCCCTCACTAAATCTTGAGTCATAGCGTTTAGTCCACCTGCTTGCTCATATTTTAAGATAGTGTTGATATTGGCTAATTCCACTTCACTTAACATAGAGTCGGAGAAATTGTCGGCTGAAATAGTTCCATTGTACCAAGACTTTGAGTTGAAGTAAGTAGATAAGTCTTCGCTACCAAAAATTCTACCATGTCGAGCATAAATCTCATTTCTGGCAACTCGAAGTTCTGCTGCTGAAAATCCTGCTAAATCAGAAATCGTTAAATACTCACACCCACTGGTTGATAATAAGTAACCCGAAAATTCTGCTGGTACTGGTTCTAACACACCCGAGTAAAGCCAAGCGTTAGCATCGAATTGAACTCCATCTTCCCTAAACATAATATCCGTCATATAAGCTCTAAAGTGATAATATGTTCTTCCGTTAATTATTTCTTGAAATTCTGCCATTGCAACATTGGGACCAAAATAATCTCGAGCAAAGCTTGCAATTGTTGCATAGCTTAAAGTAGGAAATCCGTCGTATACCCAGCCCTCTAATGAACTCCCCTCAAATCTTTCACCCGTTTGAGTGTGAATAAAGACACATCCATCGAATGGAGCATTAATAGGGAATATTTGATGGAAAGTAGGTGGAGCTTGTCCATATACTCCATAATTACTTTGCCGAATACCACCGTATGACCATTCTGGGTGGCTGGAATTGTCAGTAGTAATATCCATTGCTTGTAATGATGAAATTTGGCTGGCATATACTGAGCTTGTTGTCATCATTATTGCTACTAAAAACGTTGCTAATTTTCTTTTCATGTCTGTTCTCCTTTTACATTGTCATTGAACGTATTGTACTAATCCATAAGTCACACTTTTTGCATCGATCTGGTTTACTTATTCCAAATTTTGCTCCACACTTAGGACAGCTCTCTAACCTTACCATTTATAGTGCCTCCTCATAAAAAACTCAGGTGGTATATAATGGTATTATATCATATTACCTATGACATCTCAATGTAGGGTTAAAAAATTTCTATTACACACCCTTCATGGGCATTAAACTTATATCATAATCTTTCTCTTACTCAAGTCTAATATTTACTTTTCTCGCATTTGCCCTCTATCATTTAAATTACCAACCTTGTAGTAATAATTTCTTCTTTTCTTTATTATCCAACACCACAGCGTTATGGTCCCAGTCTTCACGTATATCCATGCAAACCTCATATTTGATAGAAAAAGGATTTTTATCTGCTACTCCATTAATTTTTGCTTGAGCTGCTTGTTCATTTTGTAAAGCGATATTAATCCAAATATCGTCTAAAGTATCAGGAATTTGACCAAACATATCCTTTATATTTTTCAACCTAGCAGATAGCACCTTATGAACCTTATCCTCCACAGAATCTGCATATCGCATATTATAAATATGAATAACCTTATAATCCTGTCCAATACGTTGAATACGCCCCTTTCTTTGTTCCAACTTAGTAGGGTTCCAAGGCAAGTCAATATTTATCAAAGTTCCTAATGACTGTAAATTCAGACCCTCGCTAGCGGCATCCGTACCAACTAATATTTTAAGTTCCTTCCTCCTAACCAAAATTTTCAAATCATCTTTCAAATACTTCTTAAACACACCATTTAAAAATATACCAGACTTATCCCCTCCGGCATACAACCCTATCTTATCATTGGGTAATTCAATTGATAATGTAGATGCAATAAAATATGCACTATCATAATATTGAGAAAAAATAATACAACCTAATTTTTTCCAAGGTTTAGTTCCCTTGGTTCCTTTTAGCAATAATTCTTTCGTTTTAGTATATTTAGGGTCACATTGAGTATTATTCGACAGGATTTTCTTCAGCTGTTGCAAACACATCACTTCTTCGTTAGTCAAATCTTTTATTTCCTTCCCTAAATCATCCACCTCTTCATCCAGCTCCATATCATATTCATTAGCTAAAAAATCCCTACCCTCTCTACTCCACGCAAGTAACTTATTAGTTGTTTTCTCGCCCGCAACAATAGTACTCCCAAGACGTTTTAAAATCAAAGTAGACATAAACCCACCTGATTTAACTCTAGTTGAAAGTAATTTACACCAATCTTCAGCCACCAAATAAGCCTGTTTGAGATTCCCTTCTAAAGGCAATGCCTCCGCTTCCCCATGCAACTTTACATCTATTTTCTCCAAATAATATAATCCAGTTTTTGGATTAATAGTCTTCTCTAAATACTCCCGTGTCCTTCTCACAATGCTTCTTATATAGGGGTTGTAGTTACGTATAAAGTTTTCATCGATATATAATTCCCTCAACTCATTTTTATAACTACGTCTTAATTCCTCAAAATATTCTGGACTTAGAGTATACGTATTATCTGAGATATCCAACCGATTTCTAAGCTTAGTAACTTTATCTTTAAAAGAGTTAGTCCCCGGTGGAAATGGATTTCGCATTATATCCCACATAGCAATATCATCAGTAGGCATATCCTTTTGCTCGCATATAATATCCAACATTGTCTGCGGCTTTTTTATCCATTTACTATGCTTATTTCCCATTACTTTTTCTGTGCTCATACTTAACGCCCTTACTAAATCAAATGCTTCGATAACACTGATTTGTACTGGCGTAGCTGTTGCCAACAATAAACTTTTTGTCTTCATAGATATATCATTAAGAAACTTTAATAAATTATTTGGGTCAGCGGAATATTTATCGGCATCTCTATTCAAGTTTTTCCTTCTAGCTTTGTGGGCCTCATCAACTATAACACACTCATATTCATGATTAAGTAACGTATTAATGGACTCGCTCCCCCTAGAAATTAATCCCTGTGAGATAATCCCCACTTTTCGAGGACACTTTAATATAGGCACGGTATGCATATTACCTACCTCATCCTGCCACCCCCTATTTGTCCATATTGCACTTGGCATATCTAGCAAATCTAACATTTCATCCTGCCACTGAAACAATAGAGATTTTGGCACTATTATCAAAATCGGCTTATCTCCATAAAGTGCCATTAGTTTTGCACTCATAGCTAATTGTATAGTTTTCCCCAACCCCACTTGGTCAGCTAATAATAATCTAGCTCCACCATCTTTTCTATGTTCCCTAAAAGCTAGTTCTACAAAATATTTTTGGTGGTCCCATAATCCCAGCTCTTTTCTGCATATAGGTTCTTCCACCATCGCCGATGGTAATAAACTACTCTCCATACGCTTCCAATGTTCTATATTTACTAATTTTCTTTTGCCTATCCGCTCTATATCATCTATTATAAAGTCACATAAATCCACTGCATATTTGCTAGTCCAAAAAAATTCAAACTCTGCCATTACCCACTCTACTGCTGCTTTAGAATTATCTTCCCAAATCATTTCATAATTTTTTGTAAAGCCACTTTGTGTTTCATTTGCACTTCCAATAAAAGATGTTTGTGTGCCATCTTGATAAGTAATGACCCCTGCTTTTCCATGCATGAGGCCATATATTTTATTTGGAATAACCCTAACTTCGAGTTTTCCACTATGAAGTAATTTATATAGTTTTAATAATCTTTCAGAACTTGCCTCAGATGAATATTTTTCCTCAGGCAAAAACTCACACCATTCTTGTTTCATTTTATTTACATATGATGCAACTTTTACATCTCCTGGCTCCAAGTATGAGTTACAAATTACCCTTACCTTTTGCTCCACATTCTCTATACTCTCCCCTGCCACCTCTAGTATTGATGAACAAAAATAACCTGCTATTCTATCATATGTTACTGCATTCTCTAATTTCTTAACCAAAAATTGTGTGTCCAAACATTGACTCCTAGATGAATACCTACTAATCATATGCTCCCCCCTATACACCGTCATTGCTTACTAGCGAATATAATAAATCCGCCATATCTGCACTCGGCCCCCAATGCTCTTTCATATTGTCAATATCATTGGTATCTTTTATAAATTCTAATAACTGTTTAATTATATTCCTTTTTGCCCAATATCCTGCCCCTAGCTCGCTTTTAATATATTTTAGTGCTACCTGTGGGTTTTCATCTTCCTTAATAGCTGTGTTTATTCCTATAAATATGATACGTAGTATAGACGTTTCAAAATCAGGTACTTCATTTATAGTCCGTCTGCCCATCTCAACTGGAGTTTTTAACCTTGCTGTATTTGCTTTATTATTTTCTAATAGCTGATTATATCCTCCAACATTAAATCCTCTTGAAAACTCTTGATACGTACCTAGTTGGTAATTCCCCCTTTTTTCATTCTCTAGTCCTTTGAGGTAATACTTTTCGCCGTTAGACAGCTCTTTCCATAAATAATTATCAATCTGTAATGGAATAACACATTCATAAGCTATTTTCTTGGCATTTTCAATCATTCCTACTATCACACTATCTTTGGGTGAATTAATAGCCTTGTCCAGTTCATATTCTAACTCTATTTCTTCTATTTCAGCATAAGATGTAAGCACTTTTAATGATGCTGCATATGCTGCAAGTACATAGTCTGGGTCTGAGAAATTTGGTTCTTCTTTATCATCCAATTCCCTCATACTATCTATTTGCTTCTTTACCTCTTCTCGTATGTCTGCATCTATTTCATCAAGAAATGCTTCTTCATCCCCAATCTGCTTTCGCAATACTAAAATTACGGTTCCTTTAACATAGTTACCACTTTTTAATCCAGTTGCATCAGTCTCTGTAGCTATGTTCCAGGCTGCTGTTACGCATAGTCCTGATTTCCACATAATAAGAGCAAGCTGTGCCCATACCGCTGGGTCGGAATGTGTAAACATCACTACTTGTATACCATTGTCAGGCATATGATTAACTAGGTTTGTATATATCTCTATCATATTTTTAGCAAAGTCACTGTCTCCTTTTATGGCTAAGTCTCGCTTTGAATCTGTGTACCACTCTGGAAATGCCTGTTTTATTAGTTCCTTATCCCACGCAAGAAACATTTCAGATAGTTCATGATAATTAATTGCATCCCCATAAGGTGGGTCAGTAATCCAAATATCACATATTTCATTTAGATTATGCGCAGCACTTAAGGTTACAACGCTCCTATTATTCAGGCCACACAAATTAATTTTATAAAACCAAACGCTTTTATAACTTATGAACCCTCTACTAGGATAATTCATAACTGTGTTTAAAGCCTGGTTAGAAAAAGTCTGTGCCCCTTTTTCACTCCCTGGCGCCGCATCCCACCTACATAACTTGCTATCCCAATCACATAACTTATTTATAGCTAATAAGCCTATTACTACATTATATTTATTTTGTGTCCTCACTATTTTTTGTAATAATTTACTATGCAATAATAGTTGCCTTGCATTAAATAGATGGTGCCAATAAGACCACCCTCTAGTTATTATCATCTCTTTAGTTTTATCTCCATTTTCAATTCTCATTTTAGGAACAAAACCCTTTTCTTGCCAATCTATAATATTATCCTGTACTATTTGCTTTACCTTTGTCTCATTTTCTAAATCTCTCTTGCTAGGAGAAACATAGTATCTCTTATTCGTATCCTTATCACTATATTGAATTGCATATAATCTTTCGCTATAAATATCATCTTCGCTAAAATCAAACTCATGCTTTTCCCATTTTCTAAGGCCATATACCGTTTCACCCTCAATTACCCTATCACCCCTAAGACGTGAAATTGGAGTACTCATACTACAGTTAGGACAAATTAATTTCCCTTTACTCACAGTACCATTAGCGGCCAGCTTCATTTCCTCGCTACTAGCATTCATCTTAATATCAATATCATATTTGTTACCATTCTTACTAAGTATTGCAACCGTCTTAGAACCTTTACCAATGACCCAAGACGGTGCCATAGGAACTTTTACCCCACATTCTGGACAAGTTACCTCTTAACAATATAAATAGTATATCGCTCTATCACCTTTTTCATTATGTTCTATGCCTAGCTCAATTATTTCCTGATCCACTTCATCATAGATTTTCTGTCTAAACGCTTCAACCTCCTGAATTACCTCAGCAGATGCACCTAAAATATTCAGATTAGCCCAATTTAACAAACCAGCTATTGGATTTAAATCACTCGCATAAACATCAGCACCCATTCTAGCCGCTTCAAAAGGAATGCTACCTCCTCCTGCAAAACAATCCCCTACCCTTACCCTATGACCAAACTTTTTTAATGATAATTGGTCTATTAGTTCAGTAAGGCAAGTAGCCGAAGTCCCTAAATGCTTATTAATAGCTTCCCAGCTTTTCGGCTTTATATTACTTAGTTGCTCAGGCCTTTTACAGCATTTTAACTTCGCATCATATCCTAAAGTTTTAAAAATCTTAGTTTCAATATCGTTCTTAGTAGCTTTATTTTTGATAGTAATCGTACTTCCCTCTACTTTAAACCATTCTTCCCGAAATTGTTTAAGATGCTTACTTTTACCAACAGCCTCATAAAGTTCTTTTGCAGGTATAGACTTTACTTTTCTTTCAAGAAGACCATCATTATCCATTGACATAATTTTTAAGAAAATATCCATATCCGCCTTAGGATTATCACTACATGGCATTAGGCATCCTAATACTGTTGCCCTCACTAAAACTAAGGGTTTTCGTCCCCACCACTTCCCTAGTCCTGTAAGAGTTTGCCCATTGTTAGCTTTTCTCTCTTTATAGCTTTCTTTACTAACTTTACTTACAGGAAACTGCTTCTCAATAAAAGACGTTTCACTATTCATTCTATGCACCCCCCGGTACAGGCATTTCAAGAATTGGATTTTCGCACAACGCATACTTCAGTGCCATTCTCCAACCACGCTTATCATTAATTTGCCCAGTAGCATTAGTCATAGTGTACAGCCACCATCTCTCTTCAGGCTGCAGCCCCTTCCAGTTTCTAATCGCAGTCGGAATACAGCTTGAATCAGTATTTTCAATACTCCATAACAGTACTAATAACTCCTTACCTAACAGCCTTTCAATAAAAGTCCCTCCATCAAAAAACCTGGAAGGCTTCTTCTTTTCCTCTTTTAAGCGAAGATTAAGTTCTCTAGTAATTTCCCTAGATATTGTTGCCCACTTATCCCGAGGAAACTTTATTTTTAATACGTCTTTCTTAGAAATCTTTTGCTCACCATCACTCCACTCAAAACGTTCATATACCTCTACCTCTTTTGTTTTATCTTTAGGTATTAGTATATAAAAATGACTCAAACTTTCCTGCGGATTAAATCCAAATCCTATATACTTTGCTGTCATTGTTTTATTTCCCCTTCCTTTCGTAGGTTGCCCAGGTCCAATTTAGCTGACTTTACCCATTTGAAAAATAACTCGCCACTTGCAAAATGTAATTCCTTATAAGACAGAGATACGCCTGTCGATGTATCTGGAAAACTCATACTTCTAACAAAATCAATAAATTTGTCTAAATCCTCTATCTTATATAATGTGCTACTACTACTTATCTCCGTATATATACTATCATCATCTTTACTATATAAATATACCGATACTTCCTGTATAGACACCCCTCCAATACTACCCAACAATTTCAGCTCTTTAAAACTATCTGCTGTATCATCAAAAACCTTTTTCTTGCTATACTTGTATTGAAGTGGCTTAGTTTTATCTATATCATTTGATATATCCTCACCTGATATTTGTACATCTATTTTCTTATCCTCTATGAACTCATCATCTAAATATATAGCAATAAGTACTGACCTACTATTCTTAGGCAATTGTATTTCACTAGAATAAATTTCACCATATTCTTTAGGGTTGCTACCATCTGTAGTGTATTTTATAACATACTGCGGATGAATCTGTAACTCTAAAAAATGTCCATCAGCATTTTCTCTTTGTTCATGCTTAAGAGGCACCTTTCCTATGAACTTAACGACATCACCCGTACGCCTTTCGTTAGTCTCATCAATACAAACGAAGTTAACCTTTGGCTCTACTGTCTTAAATATTTCATCTTGAACAACTTCTGATTTCTCGGTCGATACTACATCTACATCCCAGTATACTTTACCACCCACCCCTCGTACTTTTAGACAAAACTCCCTCGTTTCTTCATTATAACTACTCTGTGTAACCGTTACAGATGTAGGGTCTTTTTCAAATGGCCCCTTAACTATATACCCATCTATCTCCCGCCACTCATCCATTTCTATACATTTGCTTTTTAGCGTATCCAACTGTTCTGGAGGATACCATTGCCACTCCACAGTTGTAGCCGCTCTATTTTTAATTTCCGAAAATGACATTTCTTTAGATTTAAATAATCGCTTTTCACATTTCTTTCTTAGGGTGTCTAGCTTTTTTCCTCCAGTAATCAATTCCTCATATTTATTGTTTTCTATTAGACATTTTTTAACCTGTTCTTCCCCCGTATACTGACTTTCATTTAACTTGAACTCTGCGGGAGTAATGCCGTTTTTATTAGGGAAATACAACTGTACAAAAGCCTGCTCAATAACAGATAGCAATGCCAGTTCAATTTTAGTTTGTTGATTATCAGCTTCTTTATATTGCGGGTCAGACTGTGAAACATTTTCCAGTTTTAGATTTTTTATAATTTGTTCAATAGCCTGTAATTTTTTTGCGTCTGCATATAATCTATTTGACATGCTTTTTGGACCAGATAAATACATTACTCTATTTTTTAACTGAGTATTCTCATGAAAATCTTTCAATTCAGGGTGCAAACCATGACTTGCTTCAGGTTCATGAATTATTAAAGAAATTTTATTTACATCTAAATCCATTTCATCTATTGCTGGCAACACATATAACTTTTGATAGCAATCTTTTTTGGTAGGACTAAAATTCTTTTCTAAAATTTCCCTCAATTTCTTGCGAGCATTCTCGTTAGTATAGCTATCTACTAAACTATGTAACTCTGCAATCAAATTTTTAGTATTTTGAAAATATAACTTGCCTTGCCTATCCTCTTTTAAATACCAACATCTAGCTATAAGTTCATCTAGGCTATTTTTTACCTTATCCATATCTACACCTGGAGCACTTAAGTACCCATATATTTCAGGTTCTGATAAACCTAATAAGCCATTGGTTGTATCAGATAAAGATGCAACAAATATTAGATTAGCAATATCTGTCGTAATAGTTTTTTTACTCCCTAGTTCATCATCTATAATTTCTGCTATAGCTCTCCCATTCTGTGCTATATCATGAGCAATAGCTTCATTCAAACTAGATTTCACCTTAATTATTTGATTTAGAAGCCTATGCTCATTCAAATCAAAGTCAAAAACATTTATAAGATAACGCTTCTCGGCTAGGCCTGTCTCAAAAAACTGACGTACAATCTGTCGCATTAACTTAATTAACCCTCTAGTTTGTTGAAAGTTTTGATTTTCCTTAAATCTTGCATATAAATCTTTTATTGAAGGGTGAAATGGATACGAATCCTTTATCCCTTTAAATACACTGTCTGGAGAATAACTAGTATAGTCACGCTTTCTACACCTATCTACACAGTCCTTATATTCTCGTGCAATATCATTAACTGCTTGTTCATACTCATCCCCCTCAACTTTCTGAAACAATCGGGTTTTTAATATAGAATAAATCTCATCATTATTTAGTGCTACAGGAGTTATTTCTATTGCTATTCTATTCGCCTCGGCCTCTAATTCCTTAAAACTCTCTTGTAACAATTCACTACCAGACTCATAAGTAGCTTTTAGATCAGAAAATACTAAGCATACATTCGCCAATTGTGCCTTCCCCAATGCTGAAAATAAATTTGCCAATGCAGTAGTGGTCACCTTACTTAAATCAGACTTTCCTATAGGGATTGATTTTGCATTTTCTAAGTATGGTGGCAATTCATCTAAAAGAATTAATGTCTTTTCTCCTTTTAATAACTCAACCCACGCGCTTTCACCAGGTGCTTTTAATGGACTATAATATTGGTTGAACATTTCCAGTTTTCCCAACTGCTCCGCAATGCATCCCCATATTCCATATGGTGCATCTTCACGTCCAGAAAATGTAACTACTTTTATATCACCTATATTATGAAATCTTTTTTTGAGTATACTTTCTCTTAATTCAGTATGTTTAGCCAATAATGCTAATGCCAACATACTGTGAGTTTTACCTCCACCCATTGCCTGCGTTAATTTTATTACTCCTGTATCTGACTCTCCCTTAAATCTCTCAAAAGCCGTATTAAATAAGATTTCCATACCACTAGTTATAAAATTTTCATCAAAAAACTTACTTGCATCTATAGAACCCTCAGCAAAATCAGTTAGGTTTAATACATCGTCTCGTGTGGCATCATTAAACACTGACTCCTTGGGTACCAATAATTCTGCAATACTTTTCATGCTAATTACCTCCTAAATGGCAGTTAAACATACACTGCAAATAATAAGATTTTACATTGATACATAAACTTTATATCTAAAGTATCCTGTATCAATAATATGACAGATCACACTTATTGAACATCAAGAATAAATTAGACACACTCCTCTTATTGAGTACTACTTTACTAGAAAATTGACTTACTAAATCCTCATGCACCTTAAAGTTTGCATAGCTTGTACAATCTTAATCCCTTTGCTAATTCTATATAACTATTATAACTATTTGTATGCTCTAATATACAGTATAGATATATTAACATAAGTAGACACATATCACACAATACCTTTCATATACTATTTTACCCTTAAAGAAACTCATATATAAATTTACTTCTACATGTTTTTCATATGCAGTTACTTCCTTATACGTTATATGAATACTTCAGTTTCTTAGCCCATAGACGAAAGGCGTGGGTTATTTTGATACGTAAGTACAGCGCTAGAATAATAATGAATATTTTTGGGAATAACTTTATAAGAAGCTGGAACATTATGTACATACGATTATCTGGAAGGAGGGTAGGCCATGTTGGAGTGGATAAATATCAAATCAGAGCAGGAACTAAGACAGCTAGGTAAGTTTAAAAAATTGAAATCAAGTATTTTAACTGAATTAAATTTACAAGGAATTATAACATTTAGAGGATATACAACACTTTATAAATTTATTAAGCAGTTAAACACTTATGTAGATAACAGAAAAATCATAGATAAGGTAGTCATAGAAATAAATCACTATGAAAATAATAAACAAAGTCTCAAATTTAGCCACTTTAAAAATCAAATCTTATACGATTTAAACCTTAAGGATACCATTAATGTAAAAAATAAAACCCAGTTATTGCTATTAGTAATACAACTTCAATATATAATCGCTACTATTAAAAATACTAAAATTGATTCAAAGTTTTTTATATCTGAGTATCACAAATTAGCTTATATGTTTACTCATTATAATCCCATATATGATGAAGATTTGGGAGTAACTAGATTGCATTATTTAAGTCAAGACAAAGCGAGAGAATGGAGAAATAAGTATATTAAATTATTTCATCCAGATCAAGGATATGATATAGATTTTGCTGAAGAAGTGGCAATAGCTATTAATAAAATTTATAATAGAATGGTGGGAGATGCATGAAAAAACATGAATTAATTATCCATCAAAATCTGAATAAAATTCCAAATTTTGAGATTATATTTAATAAGCATGAGGCACAAACTTTAATTGAAATTAGTGTTACTAAAGATATGCTTTCTCAGGCAACTATAACTACCATAAATAACCAAATCCAACATCACACAATTATTGATACAAGAAGTGGGATATTCTATTTTAGAATTAAGGGTATCCATCATATTTTAAGGACTACAAAGGGATTAGCTAACACATTAATTCGCAAAGGTGTTCCTAATATACTATCCGCAACAACTCAAATTATCGAATATGAAAGCAAAGAATACATTTCTCAAACAGATTTACAATCAATATTTTCTTATTGTCAAGATGTAAGTAAAGATAAGCGGACAATCTACTTAAAATACACTCAAACCTATACAAACATGCTTAAAGATTTAGAATATACTAAAAATTTAAAACGGGTAATGATGGATAATATAGCAAAAAGAACTAAATTAAAAAAGACAAAGATAAAACAAGAAAATATTACGAAATGTCAATTTTCAGATAAAGTATTTAGTGACGATAGTGAGGTTGAATACGCTCATATTGATGCAGTAGCTTATAGACCAGATATGGCAAGTGATTTAAGAAATGGAGTAATAATTTTAAAAGAAATTCACGAAGAATTAACTCGTTTAGAAATTTACACATTTGAAGCTATGTATGCCTTTTGTGAAGAAAATAATTACAGGTTAGAATGGGCTAAACAAGTAACCTGGTAAACTAATAATTTCCTCAATCCATTCTGGAATATCAACCTTAATATCAAGGTTAGTTAATTTCTTTAATACTTTCATATCCATTTCATTTTCAACAATAGCTATATAGCCACCTAGGTCTTTATCAATATCCCTGTACGTGCCGTATTTTTCATCTAGTATGGTTAAAATATCTTTTGTATAAACGATTACCTCATCTTCTAAACGTGCTATTTAATCTAAATCTGACATTTTACCTAGTCTAATATCATGGATTACTCTCCTTAGATTATATGTTTTAGTTGAGGGGATATTATAAAGTCCTTTATTAGACGTAAAAAAGCTTACATTACTTAGCACTGCTAAGTTGTAAGCTTTTTCAAATTGATTACATCTAATTGTTGTGTAGAATTATTTTGATTGAACAGGTTACGCAAACTCGTGACTTCAGTCGTGAGTAAGTAACCTCATAAATTTTAGAAAAAATACCTTGTCAAAAGGTGTTTTTTCGTGTAAACTACTTCTAACAACTGAATATAAGAG
>MDSP01000151.1_pt1 | contig 15674 bp, 9 predicted proteins | sample 1005811 | NCBI WGS metagenome assembly MDSP01 (sample SAMN05526596, study PRJNA338239) | gut metagenome | isolation source: stomach gut content | host: Naso elegans | place: Saudi Arabia: Red Sea | collected 2011-04
AACAATCATCTGGACCTACTTCTACTAGTCCATCCTGTAAATCCTTAGGGTGTGCAAATTCCCAATGGTCTATTATTCCTGCCACTTTCAGCAATGCCGCACACGCTAATCCATCAAAATCTGAACGTGTTATAAGTTTCATTTCAACAACCAATCCTTTCCGAATAAATAAGTAAATTAGGTAAATACTAGTTAATAATTGTATATCTCATTACTAAAATATTAGCATAATTGAGCTTAATTGTAAATAGTTTTAAATGATTAATCTATTTTTATGTACGGGCGTGCTAGTATTATGCCTCCATTTTTAAAATAGAGGCATGTAATTAGATTAAATATCCAGCTGCAATAGCTTTATTTATCAATTTTGTAGCTTTTTCAGGGTCTGTATTTTTATAACTTATCCCTAACTTATACCAAATTTGTGGTAAGTGCTGTTTAGCTTTAGGTAGCTCTGATTCAGCGGCTTGAGTATAATGTTGTAAAGCTTTTTCTAATTCACCATTAGATTCGTAATAATTTCCTAATGTATAGTTAGCATCTTCGTCACCAGTTTCTGCCACTTTTATTAACCAAAACATTGCTTTCTCTATATCGATTTCTACAATGTAACCTTTTTTAAAGCAAGCGGATAAATATAGTTGCGCGTTTATATGACCAGCCTCTGCTGCGCTAGTTAGCCAAACTATAGCTAAATCATAGTTTTGATTTGCGCCCTCATAATAGAACATGGCTAAATCAAATTGAGCAGCTACTAATCCAGCGTTTGCAGCGAGAGTTAGCCACTTTTGAGCTAATTCAAATTCCCAATTTTCGTTATACAGTTTTCCTAAGTAGTGCCAGCAATAAATAGCATTTTTACCATCCAACTCACAAGCTCTAGTTAATAAGTCTAAAGCTAACTTTTCTTCACCAGCTTCATAGCTACTAACGCCTAAGCGGTATAAACTATCCTCTAAACGGATTTTAGCAATTTTATGCTCTTTAACTTTAGATAGCCAGTTAATAGCTTGTTGCAAGTCGCCTTTTAAATAATACGCCTCGCCCAATCTAAACCAGCAATCTTCTAGCTGATACTTAGCAACGTAGTGGCCCTCTTTAGTCGCTTGAATAAACCAAGATGTGGCAGCTTCAAATTCACCCTTGTAGTAATATTCTACGCCTATGCGATATAAACAATCCACAATATGCTCTTTAGCTTCTGCAAATCCGTATTCAACAGATTGTTTATACCAAACTATAGCTTGTTCAAACTCTTCCTTATTATAGTAACTAATTCCAACTTTACAAAGCGACTCTCCTATACTATCGAGCGCGCCAATATGACCGTACTCAGCAGCTTGTTTACACAAGTGTATCGCGGTTTCAAAGTCTTGCTTATCGTAGTAATAAGTGCCTAGTTTATATAAAGCATTAGCGAGATAGGACTGTGCTTGTGTACTCCCTTTCTCTAATGCATCGCTAAACCATGGAATAGCAGATTCATAATCCGCCTGCCTATAATAATTGTCTCCAATTCTAAATAGAGTATCCGCCAAAATTAGTTTAGCTAATGAGTGGCCTTGGCTTGCAGCTTTTTCAAACCAACTAACTGCAGTTTCTAGGTCTTCATCATAACATAAACCTAGGTTAAACTGAGCACCCATATGTCCCTCCTCAGCGGCTTTGGTAAACCATTTTAAAGCTTCTTCGGTATTAGTGTCATAACATAAAGCTAGATTAAACTGTGAGTCGACATGACCTGACTGGGCCGATTGAGATAACCAATAAATGGCAGCTTCAATGTTAAGCTTTACTTCCTCCCCATTTAGAAAAATTAAGCCTAAGTTATACTGGGACTTAATATGCCCTTGTTGGGCCGCCTGGGTAAACCAATGAATAGCCTCGGGTTGGTTGTTATTTTTATAGCATAAAGCTAGCTTATACTGGGCTTCTACCTGCCCCGCATTAGCAGCGTTTTTATACCAAGACAATTCATTTTGCCTACCAAGACCAAGTAGCTTTGGCACTTCTATTGTTAGCTCATCTGAAACAATATTTGAGTTTCTCATAATTTTAACCACCTTTATACAAAATTTTTAACACCATACTATGTTATATTATTGCGCATAGGTAGAATTTATTACAACATATATAAATTTCGCCACAAGTTCACTAGGTTATAATAAGAGGCTTTAATGAGCTAAGCCCACCAAGCTTATCCCCAGCATCAAATAACGCACCATCTTCCCTAATTATCACTTTAACTGTCGGGTCTATAGCTGATATAAACTCATAATAGCTATATCCTGCAAGTGAACCTAACACACATGAGCGGACTTCCTCAGAGCTTAGCAATGACTGCGCCAGCTGTGTAATTTCATCTTGCGTTAATTTAGGCAAAGAGAACCCCCCCATCTGTTCCCACTTTTGGATAAGCGAAATATTGGCGCGTTCAATCTCATTAAGCGTCTGCTCATCAAAGCAGTCGCAGTCTACAGTGCCGTTGTACCAATAGCGTGCGTTAAAGTAATCTTGCAGCTCCTTTGAGTGAAATGTACGGCCGTGGCGAGCGTAGATTTCATTGCGAGCTATGCGCAGTTGTTCAACTGTTAGGCCATCTAGTTGCCACTCTTCCAAATAACACTTGTGGCTGTTAGGAAATACATAGCCAGCAGTGCTAATTTCTACAGGTTCTAGTTTATGGTTATTTAAGTATAAATTAGCGTTAAATTCTACAGCATCATCTCTTAGTATTATGTCAGCTTGGTCTGTGCTTAGGTGATAATATAGTCGCTCGCCAATTTTCTCTACCTCGGCGCAAATAGTTGCGTCAGCGCCAAAAATTTGTCGCCCTATTTCGTATACTTCGTCTTCACCAATCTTAGGAAAGCCATCGTATAACAGCAGTTCCGGCTCTGTTATGCCATGCAAAATTTCGCCGGTTACAGTGTGCACAGCGTAATAGCCTGCTGATGTAGAATTTTTAGGGTAAATTATATGAAACGAAGGCGGTTCCTCACCGTATTGACCGTAATGACTGTAAACGGTTTTCGTATATCGGTACTCATCATCAGGGTTATAGGCCTCCACTAACTTCATAGCTTTTTGTGCGCTTATTAATTGCTCTTGCTCTTTGGCGATTAACGGGGAACTAAGCATCATAGTAATAAATATGGCTAGTTTTTTATTCATAAGTTCACATCCTTTTATAATTTGTTATTATGTATTATAACCGGATTAACAGTCTAATATGTCGAGGGAATAATTTACTACAGTTATAATATATTGTGTATTTTTGTAGTATACTGAAGAGGAGGAGGTTTTTTTATGATTAATAGTATTGCTAATAAGTTTTCAGATAAAATTATTTCGCTTAGGGAGCATATTCATATGCATCCAGAGCTTGGTTTTGAGGAGCATAATACGTCCGAGCTTGTGTGCCGCACTTTACGCTGTTTAGGTATTGACACTACCCCAAACGTTGCTAAGACTGGTGTAGTTGGTGTTTTGGAAGGAAAGCAGAGTGGTAAGACTATTTTGCTAAGGGCAGATATGGATGCATTGCCGATTAATGAGCAGGCTGATGTGCCGTATAAGTCGGTAGTGCCGTCGGTTATGCATGCTTGCGGTCATGATGGGCATACTGCTGCACTTCTTGGTGCTGCTATGATTTTAAATGAGTGCCGTGACGTTTTAAATGGTACCGTTAAATTTATGTTTCAGCCTGCGGAGGAAACTTTAGGTGGAGCGTTACCTATGATTGAATGTGGCGTTTTAGATGGCGTTGATATTGCGGTTGCTGGGCATATGTGGGGCAGTTTGCCACATGGAGAAGTTCACATTAGGCCTGGTTGTATTATGGCATCGCCAATTATTTTTACCATTAAAGTGCTTGGCAAAGGTGGACATGGTGGTATGCCTCAGTTTGCGAAAAGTCCAATTATTGTGGCTAGTCAAATTATTTCTAGTTTGCAATGTGTAGTTAGCGGTATGACTAATCCTATAGAGCCAGCAGTTCTTAGCATTGGTCAAATTCATTCTGGCAGTTGTTTTAATGTTATTCCAAATGATGCGTTTATTGAAGGGACTGTAAGGGTTTTTGACTTAGACTCTGCAAATAGGATTAAACTGCAGATGGAGCAAATTATAAGTGGTGTTTGTGCTGCTTATGGGGTTGATTATCAGTTTGATTTTAAAGTTATTTATCCGCCTGTTATTAATGACCCCGTGGCCACACAACTTGTAAAAGATGCTGCTTCAAAAGTTACGAGCGGCGTTCATATGCTAGAAGAGCCTTCGATGGGTGGTGAGGATTTTTCTTATGTAGGGATGCGTGTTCCAAGCGCATTTTTTATGTTAGGTGTTGCTCAACATGAGCCAGTTATTCATCATAATCCTTACTTTTGTTGGGATAGTAGCTTAACTGTTACTTTGGCCAAATGTTTAGCACAAGTGGCTGTGGAATATTTAAAATAAAGCTTTTCTAGATTTCTAGAAAAGCTTTTTTTGTTAGCTAATTTCAGATAATATTTCTTTTGCATCTTGGTGACCAGCCTCTGCTGCTTTACTAAACCACTTTGTAGCTTTATCCATATTGTCGTTATCAAAGCTTTCAGTTCCTAGCCCGTACCAACAGTCCACTATAGCATCTTTAGCTTTAGTGTGGCCTTGTGTGCCTGCCATAGTAAACCAGTTAATTGCCAGGTCGTACTCTTCTTTTTCATAACACAATTTGCCTACTCTATATAAACATTCCATTGCAGCAGTTTTGGAATTTTGGTCGCCTTCGTTAGCTCCTTTTACAAACCATTTAACCGCTGTTTCCAAATCTTCGTTAGCAATTGCTTCACTGCCTAATTTAAACCAGCAGTCAATCAGCTCCGTTTTAGCATTATCGGCTTTTTGGTAGCAATCAGCTGCAATTATCAAATCGCCGTTTTGCTCATATTGTTGCGCAAGTTCATACCAGCATTGTTTGATTTTATCATCAGCGCCTTTATGGCCGGTTGCTTGAGCTTTTTCAAGCCAATTAGCCGCCCCGACTTTTTCGCCTTGTTCGTACATTTCAACTCCTATGTGGTACCAGCATTCAATAACATAATCATCTTGTTTATCTGCTTTTACAAACCACTCTAGTGCTTCAGTATAGTTTTGATTATTATAATTTTGTATGCCTATATTGTACCAACATTGCTCTATCGCTTGTTGCGCTTGTGTATGGCCTCCTTTTTTAGCTTTCTCCAACCATTGTAGCGCAGTTTCATATTGCTTATCATTTAGATTTTGTAATCCAAGTTGGTATATACATTCTATTATAGCCTCATAAGCTTGTTCGTGGCCTTGCTCATCCACTCTCTCATACCATTGTAGTGCAATGTCATAGTCACCATTATTAAATGCTTGGTTACCAATTTGATAACCGCAGTCTAATTCTCTATTATACGCATTTTTATGGCCATACGAATCAGCTTTTTGATACCATTCAATAGCTTTTTGGTACGTCTTAGCATCGTAACATTTTTGGCCTTGTGCATATAAACTATTCATAATGCCAACTTTAACCTCATCGCTTTGCTTAGCTTTTTCGTACCAGTCTATAGCAGCTATAAAGTCACCTTGTTGATACATCTGATTACCCATGCCATACAAGCTATGTTGAATGCCTTGTTCTGCTCTATTATCGCCCATTTGCTTAGCACGCTCGTACCAATGTAGCGCATTTTCGTATTGAGAGCTTTGTTCAAGTTGCCTAGCTCTTTCATAAGTGCTATTTACAATTCCTTGCGACGAATTTTGGCATCCCATTCTAGTAGCTTGCTCATACCAATCTATAGCTTGTTCATAACTACCGCCTTGGTAATTTATATCGCCTAGTTTAATTACAATATTCTTTTGGTTTTCTACATCGCCGGTGCGTTGGTAACAACTAAGCGCATCTTCATATCTGCCATCTTGCTCAGCCTGCTGTGCTAATTTATTAATACACCCCGTAATTTCACCTTTAGCTTTTTGGTTACCAGCAGCAGATGATTTTTCAAACCACTCAATAGCTTTTTCATATTCATACTGTTGCTCAAGTTGTTTTGCTAAGTTATACATACAAATAGGTACTGCTTTTTTAGCTTTAGTGTGGCCTTTTTGTTTAGCTTTATCGTACCAATAAATAGCTTTTTCATATTCCTTATCATTATTATACCTTTGAGCAAGGTTATACCAACAAGCTAACATTGCTTTTTTAGCATTAGCTTTTCCATAATAATCGGCCGCTATTTCTAATTGCCCTGCTTTCTCATGTTTTTGTGCTAAGCTATGCCATGTTTTAACCAATTCTTCAGTTGCTCGCTCGTCTCCATCATCATTTCCTTTTTGGAACCACTGCGCAGCTGTTTCTAATTCTCCTAGCTTAAATTGCTCCTTACCTTGGTTATACCAAATATCCCAAACGCCTTTCTTAGCTTCAAAGTGGCCCATTTCTTTCGCTTTTAAATACCACTCTATAGCTTTGTTATATTCTTTTTTATTCTCCTCTACCTTTCCTAGCTCATACCATGATTGTATAATTTGTTGCTTAGACTTATCATGACCTTCTTCTGCTGCCTTCTCATACCATACTATCGCTAATGCATATTGTTGTTTATCAAACTCAACAGTTCCTAAGCTATACCAACTTTCCAAAATAGCGTCTTTTGCGCGTGGATGAGTCTGAGCTTTTTGGTACCATTCTATAGCGCGCTCGTATTCCTTTTGTTCGTAAGTAGTTTCGCCTAGTTTATACATAGCTTCTACAACTGCATCTTGGTCATCAGCTTTAGTGTACCATTCAATAGCTTTTTCATATTGACCATTGTCTTGTGCTATTTTACCTAATTGATTTAAGCAGTCTTTAATGGCAGCGTCAGCTCTGTTATCGCCGCTATCTTGAGCTTTTTTATACCAATCAATAGCTTTCTCATATTCACCATTATTTTTATATTGCTCGCCCCTATTATATAATGATTCCATAATTTGAGGTTGTGAGTCGCCGACTTTTTTATACCAATGGATTGCATCCTCAAAGTTACCTTGCTTACTAAGCAGTTGCGCTTGTTGATACATACTGTCTTTTATTTTCTTATCAGCATCAACGCTACCTTCATCTCGAGCTTTTTCATACCAGCTAACTGCTGATTTATAATCTTGTTGTGCATATGCAGTGTTACCTAATTCATTAAACTTATCTCTAATAGCATCCTTAGCTTTTATATGACCTCTAGCAGCCGCTTTTCTATACCATTCAATTGAAGCGTTATGGTCAGTTTGATGTTTACCCATTTGATACATAGATTGAGTAACCATATCATCAGCATCAGAATCACCCATTCTTTTAGCCTCAGTGTACCACTCAATCGCTTTTTCATAATCTTTATGCTCAGTAGCAATCTGCGCCAAGTTGTTATAGCTATCTATTAATGCATAACGAGCTTTAACATGCCCTTCTCTAGCCGCTTGCTCAAGCCATTGCAAACCTTGTTCATATTGCTCTTTATTAGCATAGTATTTACCTTTTCTATACAAACTGTCTAACACAGCCTCTTTAGCCTTATGGTGCCCCTCATTTTTAGCTTTAGTAAACCACTCAATCGCAGTGTCATACTCCTCGCGCTCTGCATATCTTCTACCCATACCATACATACATTCAACAATAGCCTCATTAGCTTTCGCATGGCCTGCTGCTTTAGCTTGTGCATACCACTCCATAGCTCTCTCATATTCAAGTCTATCGTAATACATTTTACCAAGGCTATATAAACATTTAACAACATTTAACTTAGCTTGTCTATTACCAGCGTCGCCAGCTTTATCATACCAAACCATAGCGCTCTCATATTCGCCTTTAGCATAATACTGCTTACCTATATTGTAATAACTATCGGTAATTTTAAGAGAAGCTTCTGGGTGCCCTTCTTCAAGTGCTTTTGTAAGCCACTCAATAGCAGTTTCATATTCCGCTTTATCAAAATAAAATTTACCCATTCCATATAGCGAATCTAGTATAGCCTCGCGAGAACCTAGGTGACCGCCTCTTGCGCCTTTTCTAAACCACTCCATAGCTTCCTCATACTCATCTTTATTAAAATGAACCATACCCATGCTATATAAACATTCAAGAGCGGAACCTGTAGCAGTTGTATGCCCTTGCTCAGCAGCTTTGTCAAACCAAGCTCTAGCTAGCTCAAATTCTGAATTAGCAAAATGCACTTTACCAATGCTATTTAAACATTCAACAGCGTCATCCGCAGCCCTTTGGTGGCCTTCTTCGCTAGCAATTAAAAACCACTCTCGCGCCTCATCAAATTCGCCTTTGTCAAAGTATGATTTACCCATGCTATATAAACACTCAACTGCGGCGCTACTAGCGTCTTTATGCCCTTCTTTAGCAGCTTTAGTATACCACTCCTCAGCTTTTTCAAACTCACCTTTATTGAAGTAATATTTACCCATGCTATATAAACAGCCCACTGCTGCGTCTCGAGCGCCAGAATGACCGTCTTGCTCCGCTTTTTTAAACCATTCGCGCGCTTGTTCAAATTTACCTATGTTAAAGTAATACTCACCCATGCTATATAAACACTCAACAGCAGCTTCAGTTGCACCATCGCGACCTTGTTTGGCTGCTTTTATAAACCAATCGCGCGCCTTTTCAAATTCGCCTTTGCTATAATGGAACGTACCTCTGCTGTATAAACATTCAACAGCGGCAGCAGCTGCACCCGAGTGGCCTTGTTTATCTGCCTTTATAAACCACTCGCGAGCAGTTTCATATGCGCCTTTATCGTAATAGTATTTACCTATAGCGTATAGTGACTCTAAAATTGCGTCTTTTGCCTGAGGGTGGCCGGCATCTTCTGCAACTGTATACCAGTTTATAGCTTCCTCAAACTCGCCGTTATCATAATAAGTTTTACCAACCTCGAACATGCATGCTAAAATTCTATCGCTAGCACCGTCATGACCTGCTTCATCAGCTCTGCCATACCACTCTATAGCGCTCTCATAGTCGCGAGCTTTTTCATATTTTTCGCCAACATCATATAAACATCTAACGATTTCAGAGCCTGCGAACGGATGACCTTCATTTTGTGCTTTGTTATACCATATAATTGCAGCTTCATAGTCTCCTTCATCTTCGTATAGCTTGCCACGGCTAAATAATGCATCAAGCACAGCAGTTTTAGCCTGCGAATGCCCTTCATCTTGTGCTTTAATATACCATTCAATAGCCTCTTCGTAATTGCCTTTTTCTTGCTCTCTTTTACCCATATCAAACATTGCATCTAGAACCTTATCTTGAGCGCTAGCTTTATTAAACCATACTATAGCTTTTTCATATTGCTCTAGGCTGTAATATAAATTGCCAAGCTCGTTTACTATATCTCTATAGCGCTCACTTGCTCCTGGGTAATTATTTTGTGCCGCTCTCTCAAACCATTTTGCAGCTACCTCTAAGCTAGCTGGAACTCCGCTGCCATCATAGTAACATTTGCCTAAATAAAATTGAGAAGCCCCGTCTCCTGCAGTAGCCCCGTCTCTAAAACAATCAACAGCTTCTTCGTAGTCTTGAACTACGCCACTACCCTCGTAGTAACATAAGCCAACTTTAAATTTAGCTGTTATATATCCATTTGCAGCAGACTTTATAAACCAGACTAAAGCCTCGCTAAGATTCTTCTCTACACCGTCGCCACTCTCATAGCACATGCCCACATTATACTGCTCTACAGCGCTACCCTCTTTAGCTTGAACCAAATGCACGTACCACATTAGTTCATGGTCTACTCCATGGCCTTCTAACCTAGCTTTAGCATCAGCGCTACCTTTACTAGCAGCCTGCATATAGCACATTACAGCTTGCTCATAATCAGCAGTAACGCCTTCGCCATTAAGATAGCACTCGCCTAAAATAAATTGAGCCTCAACATGACCGGCCTTAGCAGCAGTTTTAAACCATTTTACTGCAAGTCTATAATCTTTATCAACATTATGCCCCTCATAACACCACATAGCGAAAGTAAACTGCGCATCTCTATCACCTTGAGCGGCAGCAGTTCTAACATCGTATACTATGCCAGCCTGACCAAGCTCGCTCTTAAAGCTATGCCCCTTAATCTTAAGCTCATGATAGACATCGCCCTGTAGTAGCGCCTTATCGTACCATTGTATAGATTTAGGCAAACTAGCCTCTGTTCCAAATCCGTTATAATAGCATACTGCTAAGTTATATTGAGCGCTTGCATAGCCTTTTACAGCGGCGCGAACAAACCAGTTAAATGCGGCATCAAGGTCGCGAGCTACACCAACGCCTTCAAAATAGCAAAGGCCTAGGCTACACTGGGCGCGAATGTGGTCTGCTTTGGCTGCCTTAGTAAACCACTCTACAGCTTCACTAACATTTAGCTCTCTGTAAAAAACTCCTAGCTTATATTGTGCTTCTACAAAACCAAGCTCGCTAGCTCTACTAAGCCACATTAGCATCTTAGTCTCATCCGCATCAACAAACTGGCCAAGCTCATAGCAAATGGCTAGCCTATATTGTGCAGTAGCGTAGCCAGCTTGGGCGGACAAATGATACCACTCAACAGCAGTACCTAAATCTTTATCTATACCACGGCCAAACTCATAGCACTCACCAATGCAAAATTGGGCCTGAGCATTGCTTTGGTCGGCTGATTTTACTAGCCATGCTAAAGCGATATCTAAACTATTTTCCGCATCTAGCTCCCAGTAGCATAGCCCGAGATATAGCTGCGCCTCTGCATTTCCCTTAACAGCCGCAAGCTCCAGCCAGCTAATAGCTTGAGTTAAATCAGCCTTAACACCAATACCATTTTTATAACAAATACCTAAGCGACACTGCGCCTCTGCAAGCCCCGCCTTAGCTGCTTTGCTGTATAATTCTACAGCGTGTTTAGTGTCGCAATTAACATCGCAATCTATATCATACCCTTGCTCTATGTATAAGCCTAAATGATACTGAGCCTGAGGGTAGTTTTGTCCTGCTGATTTTTTTAGCCATTCAACAGACTCGGTGGTGTGATTTTGAAGCTTATGATGTAGACCCATCTTAAATTGAGCCTCAGGATTGCCTTGCGCTGCGACTTGAGTGTACCAGTGGAGTGCTACTGAATTTGCGCCGCTGTCTTCATGGTACTTAGCTAATTGCAACTGCGCATCTTGGTTGCCGGCCTCTGCTGCTTTTTCATACCACTCAATTGCTGTCTCAGGTTGCGTTTGTTGGTAATATTCGCCCATCTTATATTGTGCATCTACATAGCCAGCTTGTGCCGCTTGAGTGTACCATTGAATTGCGGTTTGGGAATCTTGCGCCACTCCTATCCCTTTTTCATAAGCTAGCCCCAAGCCATATTGTGCCGCAGGATTACCTTTTTGCGCTAACTTTATATTGCGCTCAACAGTGCGTTTAGCTAACCAACCATTCGTTTCGCTCCCAGTTATCCAATCGCTGATTTTGCCGATGTTATCTTCTGATGTTATTTTTTTTATCCAATTTGTTAATTTATCTTGGTCCATGTATGTCACTTCCTTTGTTTGGTTCTTGGTTTGGTTTTTCGTATTTTGGTTTTTCTTATAGATTTTTTTTCTTATAGATGATAATACTGTGTTAATCATAGTAAATACCCTTTTTTCCATATTTTTATGCTTTTTACAATTGGAAGTTGTTGAGCTTTTCTGTATTATTTTCCTATATTGTTAATCTTTGCGCAAATTTTTGCCTAAATATAACTGAATTTACTTTAATTGGCGTTTTTTTAATAACATATGTTTATAGGCTAGTTTCTGCGTCAATACTCTAATTAACAAAACTAACGCAAAAACAGAAAGGATTGTTATGTATACAAAATATAAGATAACTAAACTAAAAATTTTAGCTAATAAAGGTGATATAGAAGCACAATATATATTAGGAGCACGGTATGATTATGGTAAAGAGGTTTTACAAGACCATAAAAAAGCTGTGGATTGGTATACAAAAGCTGCGCAGCAAGGGCATGCTATGGCACAAACTGCGCTTGGGGTTTGCTATGCTAATGGGGAAGGGGTTAGTCAGGATTATAATGTTGCCACACAATTATTTAAAAAAGCTGCTAAGCAACAAAACCGTATTGCGCAATATAATTTAGCTTACTGTTATGCTAATGGAATAGGAATTGCTAAAAATTTGGATATAGCGGATAATTTATTTAAAAGCGCGGGCATTTTAGTCAAAAACAACTCGGCCATTGTTGTTATTATAAAACTACCTCTATGTTGAAGTAGTTTTTTTTGAATATACCACAGTATTATTTACATATAATTAAACTGTAGTCAACTTATCAAGGAGGGATGCAGTATGACTGAAGTAGAATTAGAACTAGATGAGTATGCAAAAGAGCAATATATAATAGGATGCCACTACATAAACGCTATGCAAGAAGATAATCAAAAAGCTATACCATTTTATATAGAAGCTGCTATAAATGGTCTTGCTATTGCTCAATACAAATTAGGTGAGTGTTATGAAAATGGAATAGGAGTTAACATTGATAACGAAGAAGCTTTTAAATGGTATAAAGCTGCTGCTTTGCAAGATTTTGTGCTTGCCCAGTTTAAGTTAGTCAAATGCTATTATAATGGCAGGGGTGTTAATAAAAGTAATGAGATTGCTATAGAATGGTGCACTAAAGCAGCTTGGTTAGGCTATGATGTGGCGCAAAACCATTTGGGGTATTGTTATAGCGAAGGCATTGGGGTTTATAGGGATGATAAGGAAGCTATTAGATGGTATATAGAAGCAGCATACCACGGACAAGCCGGAGCGCAGTACAATTTAGGGGTTTGTTATCAGCTTGGTAAAGGGGTGGAAGCTGATTTAACTATAGCTATAATGTGGTTTGAGAGAGCAGCAAATCAAGGTTTAGCACAAGCGCAGTTTCATTTAGGCGACTGCTATTACTGCGGTGATGGAGTAGAAAAAGATTATGATGTGGCAATTGTTTGGTATGAAAAGGCAGCGAATCAAGGTTATGCACAAGCTCAATATAAGTTGGGATGTTATTATTGTGATAATGTAGAAATGAGTGATATAGCAATTGATTGGTATGAAAGGGCGGCAAAACAAGGCCATTGCGACGCACAATATGCATTAGGAGCGTATTATGAGCGCCTAGGAGAATACTCTAAAGCTATGAAATGGTATAAAATATCCGCTGTAAATAATTTACTATAATCTATTTATTATAAAGTAAAAATATGCTATAATTAACTATACTATATATTTTATGCTCTATATTTCGATATGGTAAAAAAAGGCACTAGTGCCTAAAGAAAAGAAAGGAGAGTTTTAAATGGCAATTAGTTTAGAAAAGGGACACAAAATAAATTTAGTTACGTCAAATTCTAACTTAGGAGAAATAAGTATCAACTTTAAAACTCCTCAAAAAAAAGGCTTTATAGCAAAATTCTTCAGTCCAACTGCTGTGCCATCATCAGCAGCCGACTTAGACTTAGGGTGTTTATTTGAATTAAAAAACGGAGATAGAGCAGCAGTACAGGCGCTAGGTAATGGCTTTGGCTCCTATGACGAGCCGCCATATGTGCAGTTATACTTAGATGAGCAAATAGGAGAAAACTTAACGAGAGAAACGTTAAGAATTAACGGGGATAAAATAAGCGAGATAAGAAGAATATTAGTGTATACTTTTATTTACTCCGACGTTCTTAGTTGGCAAAATACTGATATTACTATAAGTTATCCACAAGCTGAAGATATTATAGTTAAATTAGACGGCTATGATTGTACTAAAAACATGTGTGGACTGCTACTATTTGAAAATATTGATGATACTACTTTTTCTGTAGAAAACATAGTGCAGTTTTATGAAGGGCACACATTTTTAGACGAGGCTTTCAACTGGGGAATTAACTGGCAAACTGGAACGAATGATTAAATTACTACCAATTACTACATCTATAAAAGATGTAGTTTTTTTTTTGATATAAGAGATACTATGTTATAAAGAAAGAGGGGGATTACAATGCGTAGTAGAAAAGTGTTTTATATAAGAAGTAAACAGATGAAATTAGAACGTAGAAAGGAATTATTACTTAGGTTAATCATTGTGTTAGCCATTGTTAGCGGATTAGTATTTTTAGCTTTTCCATCAGGATATAAGGTTACAATTAATGGACAAGAAGTAGGTGTTATCGAGAGTCGAGACTTAATTGAAGATAGTAAAGCAGTAGCTATTGCACAGATGGGACAAATATATGATACTAATGCTAGATTGCTAGGTGATATTGAAGTTAAACGAGCTAAGATGTTTCGTAGTAATAAAATTACTGAAAATTATTTAGTAACTTATATAAGAAATAATATGCAGTTTGAGTTTGAGTTTTTAGAGTTATATATTGACGATGAGTATGTAGGAATTATTGCTAATAGTAATACGTTAGATACGTTACTTGAAAGGCTAACATCGCGTTATTATGGAAATTATAATGGTGAGGTTGATTTTGTAAATGATATTACGCTTAAGCCAATTTATACAACAAAGGACGCGCTAATTCCATTTGAGGAGCTAGTAAGTTTGGCAACTACAACAACGATAGAAAATACAGTATATACAGTAGAAGACTCTGATACGCTGCTAGGAATTGCTATAAAACTGGGAACGACTTATACTAGGTTATTAAACGCCAATCCAACTATAGATGAAGATACTATTATAAGAGATGGAGACACTATTAATGCTATCTTAGAAATACCTTATGTACAAATATATCAGGTAAATAGCACTGATAATGACTAATGCATAAATAGGTTGATAGTGTACAATAATAAAACTAAGGATGGTGATAAAAATGGCAAAAGTAGTTGTAGTAGAAGATGAAAAAGCTATTTCAGATATAATAAAATATAATTTAGAAAAGGAAGGCTATGAAGTACATGCGGCATATGACGGAGTCGCAGGGCTAGAGTTAATTGACAATTTAGACCCGGATATAATCCTATTAGATATAATGATGCCGAAGATGGATGGTTTGCAGGTATGTAAGAGGGTTAGGAAGACGAAGAATATGCCAATTATTATGCTAACTGCTAAAGCGGAAGAAATTGATAAGGTGGTAGGACTAGAGCTTGGGGCAGATGACTATATTACTAAACCATTTGGAATGAGAGAATTAATCGCCAGAGTTAAAGCTAGTTTGCGTCGTAGTGTAGGTGAGGCTACTGCTGATGTTGTGGTTAATGAAAACACGTTAGTAGAAGGTGGGCTGCATATTAATTTAGAAAAGTACGAGGTGCAAAAGCAGGGTAAGGTAATTGAGCTAACGTTAAGGGAATTTGAGCTGCTGAAGTTTTTGGCGACACAAAAAGGTAAGGTATTTTCAAGAGAGACTTTATTAGAGAAGGTTTGGGGTTTTGAATACTACGGAGATGTTAGAACAGTGGACGTAACAGTAAGAAGATTAAGGGAAAAGATAGAAGACGAACCAGCAAAGGCATCATATGTATTAACAAAACGCGGTGTAGGATACTACTTTAGGGGATAGCAGTAGATGAAAGTCAGTATTCAGTGGAAAATTATCGGCATTTATCTGAGCATAGTCTTAGTTATAATGATTGCTAGTGGTAGCTTTATTATTATTAGAAT
>MDSP01000152.1_pt1 | contig 15632 bp, 15 predicted proteins | sample 1005811 | NCBI WGS metagenome assembly MDSP01 (sample SAMN05526596, study PRJNA338239) | gut metagenome | isolation source: stomach gut content | host: Naso elegans | place: Saudi Arabia: Red Sea | collected 2011-04
ATAATAGTTTGATTTCAGTGGTTTCAGTCAAATGTATTGTCTTGATTAAATTATTCTGTGTGCCTTTTGCATCATTACACTAATGAGACCATTTTATATGCAAAATAAATTAACATCAAATTGGAAAGTGCTGTGACTTTGGAGCCTTCTGTGTGCACAGACTCCAGAAATAAAGTATCAGTGAAAAGTGTTTCATTCTGGAGTCATGTACATTATGCAGGTGCATTCTGTATGAGCTGAATGTTGGGTATAAGTGAGTTATTTACTCTAAAAGGCCTGGAAATCAATCACACACACACACACACATTTTGTTTTTTTTTAACTGATTTAACAAAACTAACAGAGATTTACAGTTGAACTGCAGGATTCAGTTGTCAGTAAGTTTTGAAATATGTTGTGAAATTACTTGATTTATGGATGGTTGATAGTTCACGTTTACCTCGACGAAAGCAACAGAATAATAATTTCATTTGGGGTTGTGAGAGTTGTTAAATGCAGCATAATTAGTAGTTCAGATTCGGCAGCAACAAAATATTTGACCTTCCAGGATGAGAAAAACACTCCAGAGATCCAGGCCTGACTAAAAACGTGACAATTTAATTTGGTTTTCTTCACAAAGTAATCTTACAACATTTCATTTTTTAAAAGTGATGCTCTGGATACAATTGTTGAAAACCTTAGTTTTTTTAATCAGCTGACAGTTATTATTTTAAACATGTACTAAGGACAATGAAAATGAAGCACTGAACACATATATAGGTAAATTCTGACTACATTTGAACTGTTTCATAGATTGCTTGCTTAAACCAAAACTGCATTCACAACTCTGTAAGCAAGTTACAAAAAATTATTTGAATGCGAGGCGTGTGGGAGTTGCACCTGTGAAAGTTCTTTGTCAGCTGGACTTTGAGTACAGAAAGAGTTTGAAGTGTTTGCAAAAGTGTAAGAGGCTGAAATATTTCAAATTTTAGTCTTAGTGTGAAGAGACCTGTGGTTAAAATCACCACAAGGAAGAGAAATGTATTTATTGCGATCTGACTGTTTATTGTTACTGACTTCTATGTATGTGTGTTTGTGTGTGTGTGTGTGTGTGTGTGTGTGTGTGTGTGTGTGTGTGTTGTGGTCAGGGGGTTTCACAATCAGGGGATTTGAGTGTTGCAGCTTGTTATGTTGCAACACTGGAGCAACCGACAAGTCAGAGCTGATGAATGGGAAGCTGCTGCTAATGATCGTTAAAATGCTCCTTTCTCCACATGCAGTATTGGGCCATTTATCAGCCACAGGATGGACCTACAAACCCAGACCCACTCACACACACATCACACACGCTAATCAGCTGCTTTCCAGTAGTGGAGAAAGGAGATGGAGGGAGAGAGAAATGAGATGAAAGACTGATGGAGGGAGGAAGAAGAAGTGAGGAAGAGGAACCTCAACAAACTCATATGACCTGCAGCCATTCGCTGCAGCCAGTGATGAGTTTTCTTATGACACTTATGAGAACAGACTGATTTATTACGCAAGTGCATGCACGCGGGCATGCACGCACTCACACACTGATTAACAACAACATAGATGACAACACTGTTACTATCGGTGATGATAAAGATTTGTTTACAAACGTTGTGTATGCAAACACCGTGAATTTTATGACGTTTGATAAGCTTGAAAACAAACTTGATGTTGCAGGAAAAATAAGGTATAGCCATACGCCGTCACCATGCACAATTGAGATGGTTGGAGATGACCGCATAAAGTGCACATTTGATGAGCCACAAAGGGCGATAACCCCGGGGCAAGCTATCGTTTTTTATGATGGTGAAAAAGTTATCGGTGGGGCTACCATTGAGTAAGACTACGTTTTGTAGTCTTTTTTTTGTGCCCAAAATAGTGTATAATATAAGGAGAGGAGGGCTTAGTATGAATGAAGAAATATTACTTATAAAGCGGGTGCAAAAAGGGGACGTACACGCATACGAACAACTTATAAAAAATTACGAGTCAAAAATATATAACCTGTGTATGAAAATACTCAAAGATGAGCAATATGCATATGATGCGTCGCAAGAGGTGTGTCTAAAAATTTGGAAACAAATCGGGAAGTTTGAAGGGAATTCAAAGTTTAGCACTTGGGTGTATAGAATTGCGTCAAACCAATGTTTGGATATGTTGCGGAAAAATAGAAATGTCGTACATTTTAATGGAGATGATGATGAGTGGCTTTTGGAAGTTGAAGATAAAACACAAAATATTGTTGAGCATATAGAAAATGTTGAGTTACAAAATACGTTAAAGATTGCACTTGATGAACTGAAAGAAGATTACCGAGATATTATTATTTTGCGTGATGTGAAAGAATATTCATATGACCAAATTAGCGATAAGCTGGGGGTGTCGCTCGGAACGGTTAAATCTAGGCTATCAAGAGCAAGGAGCAGTTTAAAGAAAATTTTGTTGCAAGATAAGGAACCTTTTAAGAGTTTTTGGAGTCAAAATAATATAGGGAAAGGGAGGTAATATATGAATTGTGATTATGAAAAACTATCATTGTATGTAGATGATGAACTTGAAGATGTGGTTGAACTTGAACAACATATAAAAACGTGTGAAGCTTGTCAAGCTGATATTGAACTATTATTGGAGCTTAAATTGGAGTTGGCTTGCTTAGATGAATATGAATTGCCTGAAGATTTTCACAATAAATTGATGGAGAAAATTAATCCGCCAAAGAAAAACTATTATAAATATTGGTTTGGGGCGGCGGCAAGTTTGATTTTAATTGTGGTGGCGATGGATATGTTAAGTGTTGATGAGCTGATAGTTGATGAGCCAACAGAGCTTGAAACACCAATGAATAGGGGAATATCTATGCCACTTCCCTTAGAAATAACGGTTGAAGATGAAAACATAGTGAAACAACTTTATGAACATATGGAACAAACTGGAGTGGGGTATAACGATTTTAGCGTAGATGGAATGGTCGATTTGATTATGTATACAACACAAGATTATGAAGTGGTGTACGAATTTTTGGGTGAGTGGGTTGAGTTGCCAGACGAGATGCCAACAAATTTGGCGATTATAATACATTATTAAAAAGTATTTAGTTAGGGAGTGAAAAAATGTATATAAATTCTACAATTGGATATAAAAGATTTTTAGCGATAGTAGAAGATGACTTATATATTGATAAATCTATGATTATTGAAAATTTGAATAAGCGTGTCAATAAAAGTCGTAGATGGGTTTGTATCACACGTCCTAGACGATTTGGTAAATCAGTTATGACAACTTTAATAGAAAGTTATTATAGTAAGGCGATTGATAGCAAAGAAGTTTTTGATAATTTTAAAATAGCAAGTTGTAAAAGTTATGAAAAACATTTGAACATGTACAATGTTATTAAAATAGATTTTTCAAGTTTGGATACTAGAAAACTCACTTTTGATGAATATTTAGATGTGATAGAACTAGAAATTGGAAAGCAACTAGATGATATATTTCCAACGGATAAGGTGTTGCAAGCTACTAATTTATCATCAAAATTGACAGCTACTGGTAAAGAATTTATTTTCATATTTGATGAGTGGGATTTTATATTTAACCAAAATATTTATACTGACAATCATGAGGACTTTCTTAACTATTTAAGAGTATTGTTGAAAGATAGGGAATATGTTGCGTTGTGTTATATGACGGGAATATTGCCTATAAAAAAGTATTCCACAGGGTCAGCGTTAAATATGTTTGAAGAATATACATTTTTAAACGATGTTATATTTGGAGAATTTTTTGGATTTACTGAAGATGAAGTAAAATCGTTGTGTGGAATAGAGTACGAAAAAATAGCCGAGTGGTATAATGGATATATAACTCAAAAAGGGATAAAGTTGTTTAACCCTAGAAGTGTAAAAATTGCTATTGAAGATAACTACTGTCAAAGCTATTGGACAAATACTGGTGAGATGAACGAAGTTGCTAATTATTTGAGGTTAGATTGTTGTGGAGTAAGGGAAGACGTCATAAAAATGCTCGATGGAAAAGCAATTGATATTAGTATAACCGAGGATTTTCGAGCAGGATCACCAACGCCGTCGAGTAAGCAGGAGATATATTCTGCTATGGTTACTTTAGGATTTTTGTCATATTCGGAATATAAATTGAGAATACCGAATAAAGAATTGATGATAGAATTTGAGAAAGCAATTAAACATGAGGATTTTGGTGAGTTGGCAACAGTAATAAAAAATGCTGACAATATGTTGTATGCGACTTTGGAGCGTGATACAGCGAAAATGGCTGAAATTGTACATGATATACACAATTTAGAAATACCTGTATTAAAGTATAATGACGAAAACAGTTTGTCTTGCGTATTAACTTTAGCTTATTTATCTGCAAGAGATAGATATAGAATAGAACGTGAAGAAAAAAGCGGTAAAGGATATGTTGACTTTGTGTTTCACCCAAGAAATAGCATAGATTTACCTATTATTGTAGAGCTGAAAAAGGATAAAAGTACAGAGGTTGCCCTTGAGCAAATTGTGGAGAGGGAGTATGTGGCTAAGTTTCAAAATCTGTATAAGCGAAATGTTTTGATTGTAGGTATTAACTATGATATGATAAGCAAGGAACATAGTTGTGATATGATAGAAGTTAGATGTTGAGGGAAACGGCGGTTTCTCTTTTTTTATATAAGTTATGGAGGAAAAAATGGGAAAAGTTTCAAATGCATTATACATGCTATTATTACTAAAAAATAATCAAAAGTGGACTAGAAAGAAATTAGCTAAAGAACTTGAAGTAAATATACGTGAAATAACAAGATATAAAGATGATTTATGTCGTGCAGGAGTTGAAATTGAAGAAACAAGAGGAAGGTACGGGGGTTATCGCCTCATTAGTAGAGATTATTTATTAGATTCAACATTAACACCAAATGAATTAACTGCCATTAATCAAGTTTTAGAGCTAACAAAGCATCAAAGTTTTTTATATGCAAAAGAGCTTGAAGTAGCGGTTACAAAAATACTAAGTGTGCATGACCCCGAAAAAGCACCGTCTATAACATTAGAAACAAAAGCTAACACAATAAAGTATGACTATCAAATGGAACAAAGCAAATGGGCAATTATAAACGAGGCTAAAATTTATTTTAAGAAGTTGCATATAGAGTATAGTAACGCTAATAATGAAATAAGTACTAGAACTATTCACCCATACACAATATATGCGTATAAGGGGGCAAACTATTTGGTTGCATTTTGTGAAAATAGGAACGAAGTTAGACAATTTAAGTTTATTAGAATTGGCAAGATGAAGATAATTGATAAACATTTTGAGGTTATTTCGACTTTTGATGCTAAAACTTATCTAAAAAGTTCAATAGGGGTGTATAAAGATGGAATTATAGATTTAAAGCTAAAAATTTTCTATCCATTTGCACGAAATATCAAAGAAACTATTTGGGTAGATAATCAAAAGATTACAGATTATGAAGAAGATAATTATTTGATTTTTGAGGCACAGATGGAGGGTAAAACTGAGATTATATCTTGGATATTTGGTATGAAAGATAGCTGTATTGTTTTAGAACCACCATCATTAAAAGAGGATATAATACAATTATATAAAAAATGTTTAAAAAATTATTAATAGGGCGTTATATGTCACCAATATGTGGTATACTATGATTATAAAGTATTGAAAGGAGCAGACGATGAAGTTAATTGTAAAAATACAATGTGACAAGTTTCCGATAATGTATCAGATGTTAGGGGTAAGTTTAATTAAACAAGCACTAGGTAGTACCTCATCAACATATTGTGACCAGCTATACAAATTTGAAGATAACAAGTCTAATAAGAAAGCTAAAAATTTCTGTTTTGCATTTAAAGTTGTTGATTATAAACTGCAAAAAGAAGAATTTGATGTTAAGGGAGAAGTTGTTCTGATAATAAGTTCTCCAGATAATGAATTTATGTTACGAGTTTATAATGGACTTATACAAAATAGAAATTTTAAGTATAACAATTATGAACTAAATATCAAAAATGTATTTATTAAAGACCATAAAACATGCAGACGTTTACAAGTTGTGTTAAAAACACAATCGCCTATATGGATAAAAAACAATGTGGGACAATCAGTTGAAATTGATGACGCAGAGTATCAAAAAGAATTCAACTATATTTGTGATAAAGTGCTTGAGGCATATAGAGGATATGGACTTAGAAGTGAGCTTAATTTTGAACCTGTTAATATGCGAAGAAAAGTTGTTAAACAGTATATAAGAGAGTTTAAAGATGCAACTAATAAAGATATTTTTTATACCAATTGTTATGAAGGTATATTTAAACTTTACGGAGATGTTGATGATATTAACGATTTAATTCAACTTGGGTTTGGGTTTAAACGTTCTCAAGGATATGGGTTAGTAGAGCTTTTGTAAAGGAGGTGAAAATGTGGTAAAAATTGAATTATCAGATTGGTTGTATAATGCAGGGGTAATCGGGTTGTATCGTATGCTAGAACATGCAGGAATAATGGTAAACGCCTCTAATAACTCGATTGAAATTAATGAAGATGATTTAGATAACTTTGGGGATATGTACTTTGAATATTTGATAGATAAATATTTAGAATATACAAGTTATTATAATATTATATCTGTTAAAAGTGACTTTGAGGCATACAAAAAAGAAGAAATAAACGATAAACAGCTAGAAAAGCTAAATAAACAAATTGATTATATTAAAGATAAGTGCAAAAGTAATAGTTACAAAGCTGCATATGAACTTATACCACATATTGAATTTGACGCAGTTGGTGAAAGTAAAAAGTTAACTAAAGTCAAATTTAATAAAGATAAGCAAACTATTCAAGATGTGTGGGATAAAATAGAAGAAAATATTAATCAATATGTTAAGATAGTTGAATATTTTGAGCAGCCAGAGGTAAAAAAGTATATTGTAGCTAAAAATGTTATGTATGATATTGTTCAACAATTTTGGGAAAATGTAAGCTTTATGCACAAAACATCAAATAAAAAAGATATGTACATTTTAGCAACAGAAGATTTTGGACAAACTGTGCAGGCATACCAAGAAGTTTCGCATGAAAAAGATAAATATCAATGTACACAATGTTGTAACCCTATAAGTAAACTTAGTAAACCTGCGTCTTATGATTTAACTTGGCTTAAACGAATAGGGGTTGATGGTGGAAGAAAATCTTCACATTTTTGGAACTATAATGCAGATGCGATTATTTGTCCAGCTTGTAGAATGGTATATGCCTGTATGCCATTAGGGTTTTCAATATTAAGGGGGCAAGGACTTTTTATTAATGAAAATAGTTCAGTGAAGGCGTTAAAAGCTATAAATGAACTAAATTTTAGAGATTCTACTAATATAGAAGATTTGGAACAACAAAGTTATTATAATTTAATTAATATTGTTTCTCAACAAGATGTTAGAAAATCTGATAAGTATATTCAAAATATACAAATAGTTAAGTTTAATTCCCAAAATGAAAGACGACCATACACATTTAATATGTTATCAAGGGATAAAATTGATAAGTTATCCAAAGTAGAAAAAAGTTTAGGATTTATAATAAAAGTTAGAGTAAAAGATGTATCAGATAAGTATATTAACGTATATGCAGAAGTTATCCAAAATATCTATAACAACAATAATCAATTTGAGCTTATATCAAGATTAATATATTTGCTATTAAAAGGAAATACAAAAAACACAAGTGTTATTTACCATGTACTAAACATTAATAATGCTTTTATGGGAGGTTCGGGAAAAGTGTATTACAAAAAGATTGAAGAATCAAGAAATAATGGAGCACAACTTAGAGTTAAATATATAGCAACAAGCAAAGAAAACAAAATTGCAGGGCTAAGCCATAAGTTGCTTAACGCCTTAAAAACTAAAAATACTGCTAGATTTACAGAAACAGTTTTAAATGCATACATGCATCTAAATATTGCTGTACCATATGTATTCATTGAGGCATTGCAAGATGAAGAAAGATTACAAACATTAGGGTATGCATTTTTGTTAGGCTTACAAGGTGAAACAAAAACTAGCGATAATAAAGAGAATAAAGGAGAAGAAAACAATGGATAGAAACGGATTAACTATTAGCATGATTTTTGAAGCAGAAAGTGCAAACTACGGTGAAGGGCTTGGAAATGTTGCATCGCTTAAAAAGATAAGCAGGGGAAATGGAGATAGTTACAGCTATATTTCAAGACAAGCATTAAGATATAACATAATTGGTCAAATGGGGGTAGACAATACACCATTAGGTAAGGACGGTAGCGTTATACAATTTGAGGCAAAAACTACTATCACTGATTATCCAGAAATTGATTTGTTTGGTTACATGAAAACGGTTAAACCAACAAAAACTAGATCAGCTGTTGCAAGGCTGTCTAATGCAGTGGCACTTGAAAGTTTTAATGCCGACTTAGACTTTTTAACTAACAAAGGTCTATTGGATAGATATAACGGGGCTAACAGTTCAGAAGATACAAAAGGAAATAACATTGCTCAGAGCGAGATACACAAATCATACTATGCGTATACAATAACTGTGGATTTGGACAAAGTTGGAATTGATACTAATGATGACATAAAGCTTGATAACAACGTTAAATGTGAGCGTGTAACATTACTACTAAACACAATCAAGTTATTATATAGAGATATTAAAGGACGTAGAGAAAACTTGACACCAATTTTTGTTATAGGTGGAGTTTATGAAACAAAAAACCCGTTCTTTGAAAATCGCTTAACTGTTAAAAACAATAAACTAGGTGTAAACACAATTAAAGGAACTATGGATATAATCCCAGACGCTGAAAAACAATATACGCATATTGGACTATTAGAAGGAATTTTCTCAAATGACCATGAGATTACAACTAATCTTGAAGGTGTAACTTCTGTTGGAGAAGTGTTTAGATTGTTATGTGAAGACGTTGCAGACGTTTATAAATAAGAAAAGCAGGTGAAAGTAATGCAAGCAGTGCGAATAAAACTTTATCAAAATTTATGCAATTACAAAAAGCCTACGAGCTTTCAACTTAAAGAAACTTATCCATTGCCACCGTATTCTACGGTTATAGGCATGGCACATTTTGCATGTGGGTATACACAATATGAGCCTATGGACGTTAGTATACAAGGTAAATATTTTTCTAAAGTAAATGACTTATATACTAGATATGAGTTTGCAGGAGCAACTTATGAAGATGATAGACATAATATCAAAATCACTGATGATAATAAGTCATATGGTATGATGCGAGGAGTATCTACAGCAGAGCTATTAGTTGATGTGGAACTTGTCATTCATATTCGCCCAAATGACCAAACAAAGCTAGAAGAAATCTATCAAGCCTTTAAAACACCAAGCGAGTATATATCGCTTGGTAGAAGGGAAGATATCGTTAAAATAGAAAGTGTTGATATTGTAACGATAGATGAGTTTGAACTTGGTGAAGATGCCCCCGAAAGTGTGAAACAAAATTATGACATGTATGTTCCATATCAAAAAGGAATTAGTGCAACCGTATACAACTTAAACAAAGTATATGCTCAGCAAGAGATAAAAAAAGGAACAGTTATAAGAAAATGGGAAAAAGTAAAAGTTATGCACGTTGCTTTAAGTCGTTCAGATAAAACTAATAGCCATATTAATAATTTGTTGGAAGCAGACGAAACTCTATGTGACAACGATAACTATATAGTAAGTTTTGTATAGATGGGGGGCAATAGCCTCCCTTATTTTGAAAGGAGATTTACTTATGAATAATTTATTTTTAGCAAAAACAAAAAATCAGGAAACTATTATGCAACATACAGATAAGCTGTTGTGGAAGTATTATCAACTTAGAGCTTTGTATCCAAATATACCTAATCTAAATTGGGATTTATTAAAAACAGCTTGCATATACCATGACCTAGGAAAGATGAATGTTAAGTTTCAAAATAAAATTATGGAGAAACTTAATGAAGCAGGGGCAGACTATAAACTATTAGCAGATAATAATGAAACGTTGGACGAAGTGCCACATGGTCATCTAAGTGCAGCATTCATTGATAGAGATAAATTAAGCGAAGTGTACAGTGAAGATGAAATATTGATATTATATCAAGCTGTATATTTTCATCATAATAGAGATGATAGCTCAGCAATAGATAGAAATAAAATAATCAAGGAAATGGAGGCGTATATTGATAGTTTTGCTTATCCAGAAGTTAATATAACTAAGCTTACTAAGAAATTTGCTAGTAAAATTAACCCTAGAATTGGAAAGATAAATTTTGAGCAGGACACAGTAAATCAATTTATTTTAGTAAAAGGCTTGCTAAATAAAATTGATTATGCAGCCAGTGGTGACGTTGAAGGTGAAGTTGCAAATGACTATTTATATAAAAAAACATTAGACTTTTTTGAACGTGGAGGATTTAAACCAAACGAATTACAACAATATATGATGGAGCATACAGAGGAGCATAACATTATTATAGCGTCAACAGGAATTGGAAAAACAGAAGCAGCGTTGTTGTGGATTGGAGATAATAAAGGATTTTTCACATTGCCACTAAAAGTGTCTATCAATGCAATTTATGATAGAGTAATAGAAAAAATACGACACAGCAAAAGTAAAACAGCACTGCTACATTCTGATACGAGAGCTGAACTTATAAAAAGAGATGATGACTATGAGCTAGATTTAGACTATTATAACAAAATAAAACAGCTGTCTATGCCACTAACAATTTGTACGCTAGACCAACTTATTGATTTTGTATTTAAGTTTGAGGGATACGAACTAAAGTTGGCTACTTTGGCATACTCAAAATTAGTTATAGATGAAATACAGATGTATTCACCAGATATGGTGGCATATTTGATATTGGCACTTAGGGATATTCATCAAATTGGAGGAAAGTTTAGCATTTTGACTGCTACGTTGCCACCTATATTTATAGACTTTTTGCAAGCACAAATTCCAGACTACAAGTTTGAGCCACAAACATTTTTGAAACTTAACAGCGAAAATCAACCTATACTACGCCACCAAGTGGAAATATATCAACAAGCTATTAATATAGAAGATATTGTTACACATTATGGGACAAAAAGAATTTTGGTAATAGTGAACACAGTTAAAAAAGCTCAAGAAATTTATTCAGATTTACAAGAAGGTGGATATGAAGTTAATTTGTTGCATAGTAGATTTACAAAAATAGATAGAGGACAAAAAGAAACTGTTATTCTTGAAGATGGAAAAGTATCAAGCAAGCCTGTTATATGGGTGACAACTCAAATTGTTGAGGCAAGTTTGGATATTGATTTTGATGTGTTATATACAGAGTTGTCGGAACTAACAGGGTTGTTCCAAAGAATGGGTCGAGTATTTAGAAATAGAGAGTTAAAAGATGATACAACGAATGTTTTTGTGTATGTTGGGCAAAAAAATTCAGATATATCAGGGGTAAAGTATGTTGTAGACGAGGATATTTTTAAACTCTCAAAACAACAGTTGCTAAACATAGGCAATTGTAAATTGAGTGAGGCAGACAAGATGGAACTTGTTAAAGTTGTGTATAGCAAAGAAAATATGAAAACAACTAAGTATTATAGAAAAATTCAAGATACTATTACGATTTTTAAATCTACACCAGAATATGAACTTAATAAAAATGACATGAAACTTAGAGATATTCAAACTAAAACTGTTATACCAAACTGCATATATGAAGAAAATAGAGAAGAAATTGATAGCTTAATAAATGGTATTAGGTTTGGGAAATTGAAATCCTCACAAAAGGTTATAAATAAAGAAACTCTTATGGGATATACGTTAACTATTCCAGAAACTGAGTTTGCACAAGCAGACAAGAACGGGTTTATCCCAGAAACACTACAAGTTAATGATTATACATTTATACCTGTAATTGACTATGCTTATACAATTGAAAAAGGATTGTGCAGACATAATCCGAAATTAGATGGCTTTTGCGAAGAAACGCAATTTTGTTAATAGTATGGGGGCTAGATAAATGGACGATTATAAGGTGCAAGGTGTAAAGATAAATTATTATTATGTTTGCAAACGTAAGTTGTGGTTGTTTAGCAAAGGTATTACAATGGAGCAAAATAGCGATAGAGTGTTGCAAGGTAAGGTATTGCATGAAGTGAGCTATCCAAGAGAGAAAAATAAAGAAGTTTTAATAGATAATCTTATAAAGATTGATATAATGGATAAAGAATATGTGAAAGAAGTTAAGATAAGCAGTAAGATGGAACAAGCTGATAAAATGCAATTATACTATTATTTATATTATCTAAAAAAGATGGGGATACATCGAAAAGGTAAGCTAAACTATGTGAAAGAAAAGCGAGTAGACGAGATAGAACTGTCGCCTGAAATAGAGCAGGAAATAGAAAATACTATTGAACAAGTTAAGCTAATAGAGCAGGATAAAAAACCACAAAAGGCGGAGCAATTACCATATTGCAAAAAGTGTGCTTATTATGAATTTTGTTTTATAGGGGAGGACTAGGAGCAATGGGTAAAGATTATTATATCTTCAGTAATGGTAGAATAAAGCGAAAAGATAATACCATTTATTTTATAGATGCAGATGAAAAAAAGAAAGCTTTGCCAATAGAGCAGGTTGAGCAACTTCATGTATTTGGGGAAGTAGATTTGAATACTAAATTGTTAAACTATATATCCAAGTATGGTATCTGTATAAATTTTTATAATTATTATGGTTTTTATTCAGGTACTTACTATTCAAAAAAGAAAAATATATCTGGAGTGATTAATGTTAATCAAGCTATACACTATTATTATGAAGAAAATAGAATGGTAATAGCAAAGCAATTTATTGAGTCGGCTATGCATCATATGTTGAGAAATATTAGACGGCACAAAGAAAAAGTTGGGCATAGAATTGAAAGCATAGAAAACTTAAAGGGTAAAGTAAAAACAACAACAAGTATACCTCAGCTAATGGGGGTTGAGGGTGCTATACGAAAAGAATATTATAGAGCCATAGACGAAGTAACTAAAAAATATAACTTTGAAAAAAGACAGAAACAGCCTCCTACTGACCCAATTAACACTTTGATTTCATTTGGGAATAGTATGATGTATACGATAGTATTGGGAGAAATTTATAAAACAGGGTTAGACCCATCAATAAGTTTTTTGCATGAGCCGTCAACTAAGAGATTTTCATTGAGTTTGGATATTGCTGAAATCTTTAAACCTCTTATAATTGACTCGGTGATTATATCAATGATAAATAATAATCAAATTAAAGATGATGACTTTGAATATGAAGAAGAAGTATGTTATTTGGGTGATGCAGGCAAGAAAAAATTTGTTAGTATGTTGGAAAAGAAATTAGATACGACTATTCAACACAGAACATTAAAAAGAAAAGTATCTTATAGATTTTTAATCAGGCTAGAGTGTTATAAGTTGATTAAACACATAATTGGAGATGACGATTATAAAGCGTTAAAAGCATGGTGGTAAATAGGAGGAAGCTGTTTTGTATGTAATAGTAACTTATGATGTGGAAGAAAAGCGAGTAAACAAAGTTAGAAAACACTTGAAAAAGTATTTAACGTGGGTTCAAAACTCAGTGTTTGAAGGTGAAATTTCTGATGCTTTAATGTATAAGTGTCTGACAGAAATGAAAAAGATGACTGATAGTAGCAAAGATTCAATTTATATTTATAAAGTAAAAAATCCTAGAAATATGGAGAAACAAACTATTGGTATAGATAAAAATTTGGAAGATATATTTTTTTAAGTTGCAGTAAACCTATATATTAGTGTAAGAGGCTATAAGCTAGGCTGTATAAGGGATAGAACAAGATTGGTGTAAAAACAATAAAACGCTACCGACACTTTACAGCAAAATTGGGCTTTTCAAGGCGAGAAATATGTGATAGAATGTAGATATAGTAAGGACTTTGGGCATATGTGTCTGAAGGGTTTTATTTTAACTATGTGGAATGTAAATATTTGTTATGATGTCTTTTGCAAAATCCTCTCCAGGTTTTATTTTAACTATGTGGAATGTAAATTTTGGAAATGATTGTAAGATGTATTTGCATAGGTAGTTTTATTTTAACTATGTGGAATGTAAATAGGTGTAGACTTGTACTTATGTATGCACCTAAACGCTTGTTTTATTTTAACTATGTGGAATGTAAATTGGTATCGTGTTAGCCCTATTGGTATAGGAATAGGCACACATAAGCTTAAATTTGTATACGACAACGAGGGCGACCCGATGGGCAAAAAAGCCGTTATTGATACATTTAATATTATGGAAGGTGTGGACGTGGATTGTTTGATATATGATTACACGCCAGCCAAACCAGCAACAGCCCTTGCAAATAACAAAATTTTGCGGGGTAATACTAAATATCAAAAGATGTCAAAGTCAGACGTTGAAATTAACTTTAAAGCATACTTTAACCAACTTGAATATCACCACTTTATGTCTATTTGCCAAGATGATTTTTATTTTAAAGATGAGTTTGGAACTATATACCGTGGAATTTTTGACGATGGTATATCACCAGAATTAATTGTAATGAACAACTTATATAGCGTTAGTTTAGCCCTTAAATCTGATAGCATAATCGGAAAGGGCTTTTTATAATGTACGGAAATACGATAGAGTTACTACAACAAATGTCAGCGACAGTTTCTGAACCGAATTATGAGGTGAAAATTTATAGGCATGACAATAACGGCGGGTTTGAGGTTGCACCATATACAATAACAGACGTTGTTAGTTTAACGATAGATAAACAATACAATTTAGGAGCAGACGAATGTACATTTGTAATCGCCAATATTAATGGGCAATATTCCCCCGACTATTCAAATTTAAAGTCATTCACAAACGTTAAAAACTTGCAAATTTCTGAATACCAACATGTATTAAAAAGCTACAACTTAGTTGAGGTAAGTTTGGGATACAAAAACGAACTTGTGCCAGTGTTTACAGGGCAAATAACAGGGGTAGATATAACAGAGAATGCCCCTACTATAACGGTTACTTGTTTAAATATGTATAGAAAACTACTAAAACCAATTGACCCTATAGACACAACTAGTCTAAAGTATGACAACGTTGCAGTTGTAGACGTATTAAAAGATTTGTTTGAGCGTGCAGGCGTAACAAGTTACGTGATAGAATTTGACCAAGTGGACGGCGACAACTATTGTTTGCCAAACTTAGAATTTCCAATCGGTACAAATTATAGTGATGCTATAAAAGAGATTTTAACAAGCATAGGATTTAGAATTTATTGTGATAGATGGGGTCAAGTACGTGTTACAAAGCAATATTTTTACAAACAAACAGATAATCACGTGCTAGAAATTGACGATTGTGTAAATATGGTGGAGGGCATATATTACTTAGACCCTTCATACATTCGCAACCGAATTATAGTGTCTGGAAGCGATACAATGCAAGCGTTTGAAGATGATTTTTTGCTTGAATATTGCAATCAAGAAAAGATTGCTTTTGGAGTCGATGCACCTTGGGCAGACGACGAAGAAA
>MDSP01000153.1_pt1 | contig 15548 bp, 15 predicted proteins | sample 1005811 | NCBI WGS metagenome assembly MDSP01 (sample SAMN05526596, study PRJNA338239) | gut metagenome | isolation source: stomach gut content | host: Naso elegans | place: Saudi Arabia: Red Sea | collected 2011-04
ATTCACAGGCAGGTGAGCACATGTACACACACGCACCGGCCATGCTTACACTTCCACCCTTTGCTCTTTTTCAAATTGATTTTGGATCTGAGCTGAGTTCAGCAAAGTTCCTCTCCCTCCACCCATTATCAAAGCGCTTCCTCTCTGACATTTAGGGAGGAAGAAGACAAAAGAGGGGAAGAGCAGGACAGTGGGAGAGGAAGAGGAGAGACGGCTATTTCAGCTTTTCATGTAAAACAACAATGCTTGGTCACTTCATGGTCACCAAAATGAAACCCGTCATCTCTTTGCTGTGAGAATATAAAATCACTGTGTGTAAAAAATTTAAGCCAACCTGCACCTGCCACTGATCTGCTTTTATTGCTCTGATATAAATAAACATGTATGAATACCGTGAAATCCTATTTGACAATGTTCAAAGCCAGTCCACTATTCATCTATCTGCTATAATCTGAAATAAAAAGCATGTTCCCCTGCCTTGTGAACTAAATTAATTATTAAGAAAATAAAGAGCAATTACAAAAAAAAAAATCAAATTTTGATTTTTCCATGAATCACTTTACTGTGAGTGACATGAAGAAAGTATGCCGGACAGTAGAGCAAAAATAACAACAAATCTGTTCACATTTCTAACTGTGAGCTACAGCTGCTGTCCTCCTCAAAGAAGAAAGATCGAACGTGTAAAGACTGAAGGAGGCGAACACCCGAGTGGAAACAGCTCAAGTTTGTCAAAGAGTGAATCAGATAAATGAATAGTCGTGAATTCTTGATACTAACAGAGCACAAAGCACCGGGCTGAATTCCATTACACACATCTAACATATTATTGTTGACATCAGTACTCATTGAAGCCTAAACACAAAAATAAACATGTATTTATATTAAACTTCACTCATTACTTGCTCAGCAGGCATTGATTTTGCAATTTTTTCTCTCTTTTAGACGAGTCCTGCTTTACATCACAGCCTGTAGACAGTTGCTGATAGCAACAAACAGCAGCAAGTCTGAATCTGAAGATTCCTGACGACAGCTTTTCATCAACTTCAAACTTTTTAGCAAGGATGCCAAGTATGACACACATCAGGCTTGTCTGCAAAAAATAGATCCCATGGTGAAGATGGAGATCACAAAAAATCTCATTTTGACCAAAACTGTGGCTTTAACTTCATTTTTTTTAATCTACTTTCTTTGAATTCTCTTGAATTTTCTGCTGTGATCCCTTTTAAAATCCATGGTTGTGAAGATTAAGAAATATTGAATAGTGGCAAATGATTAGAGATTATTACTGCAGCTTTAAACCTACAGTATGTTATATTTCCAGCTAAAATGTCTCCCCTCATGTAGGGGTGTGGATTGAAATCTATATGCTTATCGCTACAACAAAACAAACGGGTCTCCCCTCATGTAGGGGTGTGGATTGAAATGCTTTGCCAGTTTGGCAATGCTTGCAAAAATATCGTCTCCCCTCATGTAGGGGTGTGGATTGAAATTAATACTTTCATCATATACCTGAACCTCCTGATCTGGTCTCCCCTCATGTAGGGGTGTGGATTGAAATAGGCTTTTGTTAAAAACTACGCTTGACAACTTGTGTCTCCCCTCATGTAGGGGTGTGGATTGAAATTACAAACCAAGGAAGGGATAGAAGCAATGATAAAGTCTCCCCTCATGTAGGGGTGTGGATTGAAATATCGTCGAGTTCATCGGTACATATTGTGATTGTAGTCTCCCCTCATGTAGGGGTGTGGATTGAAATCAAATGTTGATATAGTTATCCATACAAGCGTTTTACGTCTCCCCTCATGTAGGGGTGTGGATTGAAATAGAATATGTTAACACTCATATATTTTAACGTTTTGTCTCCCCTCATGTAGGGGTGTGGATTGAAATCACCGATGGGGGATAGAACATTAATTGGGCTAGCTGTCTCCCCTCATGTAGGGGTGTGGATTGAAATAAGCTGGCTTAGAACTTTTTTTGTACTCTCTATGCCGTCTCCCCTCATGTAGGGGTGTGGATTGAAATCCCCACGGAGGGGGTACAACATGGTTTAAATTGATTAAGTCTCCCCTCATGTAGGGGTGTGGATTGAAATCACAATCGGTGATAATCTTTATCTTTTTTATATGGTCTCCCCTCATGTAGGGGTGTGGATTGAAATCGATATGTTTTCATACGTTTTAGATATGCTCCAATGTCTCCCCTCATGTAGGGGTGTGGATTGAAATCAGTTTGCAAATTTTTGATGGGCGTTGGGGTCTTTACAGGTCTCCCCTCATGTAGGGGTGTGGATTGAAATTCACGTGATTATGACTTGAGTATAACAGCTATAACGTCTCCCCTTATGTAGGGGTGTGGATTGAAATTAACCATGTTCATTTTGTAGACTTCCGACCTATCGTCTCCCCTCATGTAGGGGTGTGGATTGAAATCAAGCTCCTTAGCAATGACTGAAATTGTTATTTGTCTCCCCTCATGTAGGGGTGTGGATTGAAATTGGAGATAATTTAAATAATTCGTTCAAAACATCTTGTCTCCCCTCATGTAGGGGTGTGGATTGAAATAAAAGTCAATAAAATCAAGGGAATTGATAAAACAAGTCTCCCCTCATGTAGGGGTGAATAACAAAAAAAGATAAGATTAGAGTAAAATCCAATCTTATCTTTTTTATTTTATTTAAATTTACGACCAGCCTCATAATAATTTTCGCCATGATGAATAAGTTCAAGCAAAACTTGTTGACCAGCTAATTCCTTACCAAGAGAAATACAGAAGTTTTCAACCATAGATGTTCTTGCAGGCTCTTCCTCTACAGACTCTTCCTCATCGCCACCAAGGTCCGATAAATCGCCTAAGTCACCCAAATCTCCAAGGTCACCCAAGTCATCACCAAGTTCCACAGGAGCTTCTTCAATAATTTCTTCTTCTGGTTCGTCAACCTCTTCAATTTCAAGGTCTGTAAACTTACAACTCACCTTAGATACAACAACCCCCAAATCAATTAATTTAAGAACTTCATTTCTAAGTTGCTCCAAAGTATAATCATTAATATTATAAGAAATATCGACCAATCCATTTTGGTTAACAATAAAATCTTTGATTACATTATTAATTTCATAAAGTGGATATGCTGTTACAGTTTCCTCATCAACAGGTGGAATTGGACACTCCTCAATAATGCTTAAAAGGATATCACACCCAGCATCAGTAAAAACTTGTTTAGGATTGTCAGAAACGTTGGCATCTTTCTCGCAAACTTGAAGTAACGTATGTTCTTCACGCCCATACATAGAAATTTTGTAACACTCTCCAACATAAATAGTTTGTAAAATATGGCTTAGAATAAAATCTTTTAGCCCAGCTTCATCAAGTTCAGCAAGTGGTTTTCCGTTAAAATCTTTCCCAAGAGGTTCTAACCCACTATTTCTATAATGAGATTGCAGTTCCTCACTCGACATCTCCTCAATATTTGGCTCATCAGGTTCTTTTTTTGCGAAGAACCCTCCTTTTTTCTTAGGCTTTGCTTCTTTAGCATCTTTAGGCATAGTAATAGTCCTCCTTGAAATAAATTTGTGCATCGAAATTTATGTAAATCTTTCTATATACTATTTTACACTAAAATTAGTGTGTGGTAAACCTTAATTTTAACATAATTCATACGTTAGCATAGTATTTTTTGTCTAATGGTGATGCATATTAATAATAATTACTAAATAAGGAGAAAAATATGAGATTAGAATTTGAGTTTTTCGACAGAGAATGTACAGAGGTTGCAGAAGATTTAGTTGGAAAAAATGTTGTTTATAAAGGAAACAAATTGCGAATTTTGGAAACGGAGGCGTATTGTGGGTTGATTGATACAGCTTGCCATGCTTATCCTCAAAAACGAACTCCTCGTACAGAGCCATTATTTCATAAGGCAGGAACAATTTATATTTATCTATGTTACGGAATACATTGGCTTTTGAATGTTTCTACAAATGTTGAGGGTGTGCCTCAAGGGGTACTAATTCGGAGTTGTGTAGATGCCACAGGTCCTGGAAAACTTACAAAAAAGCTTGGAATTTGTGATAAAAGTGCAAATATGGAAAATGTGAGTACCAGCAAAATAATTTGGTTTGAAGATGATGGATTTGAGTGTAATGTTAAACTGGATACTAGAGTGGGAATTGGATATGCTGATGAAATTGATCAACAACGGTTGTGGAGGTTTAAAGGAGATTTTTAAATTAGACTCTATTAAAAAGGAAGAAACTCCAAAATTTTAATAAAAATAGGAGATAGAAATTTTTTTGAAAATAGTGTTTAGAGTTTAAAAAAAAGGGGAAGACTTTTAAAAATTAAATTTGACAAAAAACTGCATTTCTTTTTAGAGATTAAGATGGCTTTTGGCGAAATGGCTTAATTAATTGTTTGATACTTGAATTTTTTGTTAAATAATGATACGCTAAAGCTGTAAATTTAGACAACAAATTAATTATGATAAAGGGAGAAAAGAATATGCAGTATAACTATAATGCTATTGAGCAGAAGTGGCGTAAAAAATGGGACGAGAACCCTATAAATACAGCGTCAGCAAACAAAAAAAATTATTATTGTTTAGATATGTTTCCATACCCATCAGGAAATGGGCTACATGTAGGGCATTGGAGAGGGTATGTATTATCTGATGTTTGGAGTAGATATCAAATTTTGCATGGTCATCATATTTTGCATCCTATGGGTTGGGACGCTTTTGGTTTGCCAGCAGAGAATTATGCGATTTCAAAAAAGGTACACCCTGCTGTGGCTACAGAAGAAAATATAAGTAATTTTAAGCGTCAGTTGCAAGAAATCAGCGCTATTTACAATTGGGATAAAGAAATTAATACTACTGACCCAAATTATTATAAATGGACTCAATGGATTTTCTTGAAGATGTTTGAAAAAGGGTTGGCTTATGAAAAAGAGATGCCTATAAATTGGTGTCCATCTTGTAAAACTGGTCTTGCTAATGAGGAAGTTAAAGATGGAGAGTGTGACCGTTGTGGAGAAGTTGTTACAAAGAAAAATTTGCGTCAGTGGATGTTGAAAATTACTGAATATGCAGAAAGATTATTAAATGACCTTGATGGTTTGGACTGGTCGGATAAAGTTAAAAAAATGCAATCTGATTGGATTGGGAAGAGTTATGGGGCTGAGATTGATTTTAAAGTTGATGGTTTAGATGAGGAAATTAAAGTTTTTACAACTCGTCCAGATACTTTATTTGGGTCTACATTTATGGTGCTTGCTCCTGAACATGAACTTGTGAGTAAACTTGTTACAGATGATAAAAAAGCAGAAGTTGAGAAATATGTATTTGATGCTTCGACAAAATCTTCTGTAGATAGAATGACTGATAAAGAAAAAACGGGTGTATTTTTGGGAAGAAGTGCAGTTAACCCATTAAATAATGAGTTGCTTCCTATTTATATTTCGGATTATGTATTGGCTGATTATGGGACAGGAGCTATTATGTGTGTGCCTGCTCATGATGAGAGAGATTTTGAATTTGCTAAGAAATTTGAGTTACCAATTGTGCCTGTAATTTCAAAAGATGGAGAGGTTGCAGAACTAGAAGAAGCGTTTACAGAAGAAGGAGTTATGGTTAATTCAGGAGAGTTTGATGGGTTAAAATCTTCTGAGGCTAAAGTTAAAATTCCAAGTTATTTAGAGGAAAAAGGAATTGGGAAGAAAACTGTAAATTATAAGCTTCGTGACTGGGTATTTTCTCGTCAACGTTATTGGGGTGAGCCAATTCCTGTTGTGCATTGTAAAAAGTGTGGGGTAGTTGGTGTTAAAGAGGAAGATTTACCAATTACATTACCAGAGGTTGAAAGTTATGAGCCAACGGGAACTGGAGAGTCGCCACTTGCTGGGATTGAAGAATGGGTAAATACATCTTGTCCAAAGTGTGATGGACCTGCAAAACGTGAAACAAATACTATGCCTCAATGGGCAGGGTCTTCTTGGTATTTCTTGCGTTATCCAAATCCACACAATGATAAAGAGTTAATTAGTCAAGAGGATATGAAAAATTGGCTTCCTGTAGATATGTATGTTGGAGGTATTGAACACGCTGTATTACATTTGTTGTATGCAAGATTTTATACAAAATTTTTGTATGATATCGGTGTAGTTGATTTTGAAGAGCCGTTTAAGCGTCTATTTAACCAAGGAATGGTTACAAAAGATGGTGCGAAGATGAGTAAATCTAAAGGGAATGTAGTGTCTCCAGATGAGTTAGTTCAAAATTATGGTTGTGATTCTCTTCGTATGTATGAATTATTTATTGGGCCACCAGAGTTAGATAGTGAGTGGGACGATAGAGGAATAGAAGGGGTTCACCGTTTCTTGAATAAACTTTGGAGATTGGTTACTACAAATTCGCCTGTAGAAGCTACAAAAGAAATGGAAAGAACTCGTCATCAACTAATTTATAATATTACTCAGCGTATGGAAAGTTTCAGCTTAAACACTGTAGTTAGTGGGTTTATGGAGTATACAAATAAGCTTACTGATATTCAAAAACAAGCTGGAGGGTTAGATACAGAAACTTTAAAGGCACTTATAACTTTGCTTGCTCCATTTGTGCCACATATTAGTGAAGAACTTTGGGAAATTATTGGGGAAACTAAGAGTGTATTTGAGCAAGAGTGGTCAAAGTATGATGCTGATAAAATGAAGGAAGATGAAATTGAAATTGTAGTTCAAATTAGTGGTAAGATGGCTGGAAAAGTAAAAGTTGCAGTTGATGCTGAGGGTGATTTTATTATTAATGCTGCAAAAGATGCTATTAGTGCTAAGTTAGAAGGTAAGACTATTATTAAAGAAATTTATGTTAAAGGTAGACTTGTTAATATCGTAGCAAAATAAATTTGTCAAAATAAAAAGCTGACTAGAATAGTTAGTCAGCTTTTTGTTTATTGTGCAGATAACATATTTACAAACATATCAAATTGTGAACGTTTTTCTGCAGGTAAATAATCTTTGAGTTGATTAATTAAAATTTGTTGTCGTTCAGGAGTCATTTGAATATCATATGTTTTAGCTTCTTCAGATAAAGCCATAATTGTACTGATAAGTTGAGGAGCATTTCCTTCTTCAATATGTGCGAGTTTGTGTGACATACTTTGTAAAAATCTTGCGTCTATGCCGTAGAAGGCTGGGTGTTCGTGTAGGTTCATAGCAATTTCTCCTTTTCTATAAGATTGGATTGTTAAGTCAAAAGTATTGCTATACATTTATTTTGTATATATACTTTATCTAATTGAGGGTTTTGGGTCAAGGTGTAACCCCTACTGGACTTAACAGAGCCTAAAATTTGGTATATTTATTTGATAATAGTTGTAATCATACTTAGGAGTTGCATTTGTTTATCATCAAGCATAGGAGCAAATGCACCAATAATATCTTGAACATTTTGTGCTTCATTAGTTGATTGTTGTGGGCTAGATTTTTTCTCAGTATCAGCTTTTTTTGGTTCTGGTTTTTTTGGACTTGGTTTAGGAGTCATCAAGCAACCATCGCCACCACAGTTTGGCATTTCATCGATTGATGGAATAGCGTCTGGAGATACTGGAGGTCCAAATTGGTTTTGGCAAAATGGTTCAGCTGAAAAATCTTTATATGTTGGAAGGGATTGTTTTTGTGGTTTAGATTTTTCTTGCGACTTAACCTTTTCAGTAGAAGCTGGTTCAAACATAGATTTTAGTTCGCCAGCAGCCAAAACTGCATCAATGATATGAGATTTATCTGATGAGATATTTTGACCAATTTCACTAAGTAGATTTTTTTGCCATGCTTCAGATTTATCAGCAGAAATTTCTGATTCAATATCATCATCATTGTAGAAATTAATTGTATTACGTAGTTCTAATATTTTTAGACTAATGGCAACGTTTCTTTGAACATCTTTTTCAAGGTATGGTAAAATGCATTTACAAACTCTCATGAATTCAGTATTGACAGCTACATCAAGTGAATTATAAACCGATAAATTATTCATATTTACAAGCTCCTTTTGGATTAATTTGCTCTTATAAATAGTGTATGAACAAAGGTTGTATTATTAGACCAGTGTTGGTAATTATTACAAGCATACAAGAATAGACTATTTATGAACTAGTAATTAAAAGGGGTTTGTAAATATGGAAAATGCATTATTAAATTTTGATGTGGAACGAGATTTAGAGGAGATGTTACATTTAATAACTGATTATATGCGTACTACTTATGTGAGCGAAATTCAGTATGAAATGCAAACTTGTACACCTATTCAAGAAATGCCAAAAGAAGCTCAACTTTTGTGGTCCTTAATTCCATTTGTGCCAGAAGAAAATCGAAAACCATTGCTAGAACTTGCTGAGTTATTTAAATATGAGCAGATTATTAAACAGATTATGCCAAAGATTTTGCCTGATGAACCAACAGGAGCAGGTGAAGAGTTAACTATAAAAAACATAGTAATTCGTGTACTTTTATATAAAATTATTAAGGAACTAAATGCTAACTAAGAGATAATAATATTGTCACATAAAAAATCCCTACTGTTTAGTAGGGACTATATTATTAAAAGAACATATCTTTTTTTGTTAAGAAAAATACTGCAATTAAAGCGATAATCCAAATGTTATCATCGTCAGTAATTTTATCTGTAATTTTTGATAATGAGAAATCTTCAAACATATTTTTGTCGTCGCAGTTTAATTTTGTGTATAGTAAATAAGCTGCAATGATTAAAATCCAATAGTTTGAGCTAAGGTCAAATTTAAATGTGCTAAGTTCGTTCATGTTAGAAACCTCCTAAGTGAGTGCTACTTTATTCGATGTCAAAAAGTAAGCTACAATGAGTAAAATTAAAATGTTAATTGAGAACGAAAAGCTTGTAAAAAGTGTTGAACCGTACAAAATGAAAAAACCAATGCCGACTAAGACAATCCAAAAAGTGAAATCGTCATCTTCTTCGTCCTCTAAAAATGTATCTGTAAAACCGAAAGTAGGGTTAGTGCTGGGTTTAGTAGAGTTATTTTGAGTATTCTTTGATGTCGATTTTTTTGGTTGTGGATTAACTTCTTCATAAAATTCTGTGAAACTATAAGCCATATTTAACACCTACCTATTCTGTGATTAAACAATTTTGTTTGTTGACATATAATAAACCTAAGATAAGTACAACCCAAAAGAAAGTATTTTGACTATCGTCACTTTCTAAGAGCATACTTTTTAATGAGTAGTAATACTCTGGATAATATTGGTAAAGTATATAAAATGCAACTAGTGCAACGAGTAAATAATTTTTGTCAAACATAAATACTTTCCTTTCTGCTATTACTTATACCTAAGTAATTACTTCAATACCATTCTATGAAAAAACTGGAAATGTGTGACACAAAATTGAACTGAAAAATTTAATCGTTTTGTAATTCAACAATATGCTACTGACCTATTATATTTAGAAAATTTCGGGTATAATATTTTAAAAAATCAGGAGAAATATATGATATATAAGTTTTCAGTTATTGATATGTCAGGAGAAGAAGTAAATTTATCGCATTATAAAGGAAGCGTTTTGTTAGTTGTAAATATTGCAAGCAAATGTAGTTTTACTCCTCAACTTGGAATGTTAGAAAATATTTATCAAGAGTTTAAATATAGGGATTTTGAAATATTAGGATTTCCGTGCAATCAATTTGGAAGCCAAACTCCAGAGCCTACACAAGAATTTGGGGAATTTTGTGCAAAAAAGTATAATGTAACTTTTCCTATATTTGAAAAGGTTGATGTTCGGGGTAAAGATGCAAGTCCACTATTTAAATTTTTACAAGACCAAACTAGAGGAGTATGTGGTGACAAAATAAAATGGAATTTTACAAAGTTTTTGATTAGTAGAGATGGAACAGAAATTTTAAGGTTTGCTCCATCAACTCACCCTTTTAAATTACGACCTGATATTGAGGATTTTGTAGAAAAAGAGAAGTAAGTATTTGCTACAAATAATTGAGGGTATTATGTAAGGCTAAGGATCTAAGTCATATTTTATATGTAGAATTATAGGAATTAATTTTTATGCAAAAAAAACACAGCCCACTCTCCCTCGGGCTGTGTTTTTTTAATCTCCAACACCAAAATCTGTATTATGATATAAAACTTCGATTTTAGGATTATCGTCCAAATATTTATATTTAGAAACAAACCAATTTCGTAAATTTTCATCAGCTTTCACAGATGTGGTATTATTTATAAAAACGTTAACTGTTGCGTAATCAAAATAATTTTCAATAATTTCAATATCTCGTGCAATCATTTCTTGCGTCTGCCCTTCAATGCAAACCATCAAACATGGAGAGTCAAAATATTTTTTTAGGTCAGCAGGAGTATCAAAATTAAATTTTTTGTTTAAAATATTATTTCGGAAATGGTTATCAAAAGTTTCAACTCCAGTCTTAAAAATGATAGGCATTTGGAAAAAATCTCGCATTTCTTGAAGCCTGTCTCTATAACACCAGTGGCTCTCCAAAAATAATTTTTCGATATTTTTAGAGATTATAATATTTTTGATATCAAGTAAAGTTTGTTTGGGAAGCTCAAAACAACTACCTGAATTGATGACTTCCAAAACCTTAAACTCACCTGTAATATTTGATAAAACTTCTTTGTTTGTGGAAATTAAAATTTGCTCATCGGTGCTATTATCTTCTATGTAGTCGCAAAAACTACACTTTCCCCAAACACAAGGAAACGATTTTAACAATACAATTTCACGCTTATTTTTATTAGTAATTTTGCTATATCTATCCATAAAATTTAAATGTCCAATCTAATTTACTTTGCTAATTCTTTTGTATATTGGAATTGCTGAGAGTGCAAATAACACTGCCAAATATTTATCAGCATAATCCGTAAAAACTTGAATTACAAATACACTTGCAACGTCTGGAAACCCCATAGCCCTCAAAATTTGAACTATATATGATGAACCAGCAGAGGTTACTCCTCCAAAGAGATAGCTTGCTATTATAGCACTAAGTAACGCTGTAGGAACTGCGCATAAAAATACTCCTAGAGGTTGCTTTTTTCCTCGTAATAAACCTTTTTTATAGGCGTATCCTCCAAAAAAACCTGTGGCAATTTGAACTGGAGAGAAGTAGAGTGAATATATGTCAAATAATATACCACTAGTAATACTTCCTAACATTCCAGTAATAATTCCATATTTTGAGCCAAAAAGGCAAGCAATAAATAGAGTTCCGATTGAGTCTAAATAAATAGGAAGTTTAAATTGCACTGCAACAAATCCTCCTACAATGTTTAGGGCAATTCCAAATGCAATTAAAACTAATTTATTTGTTTTCATAAGTATGCCTCAACCTCAATTTCATCATGTGGAAAAAGTGTATTCAAAAATGTTTTCATAAAACGTTTGCTATCTACATCGACTGCAATTACAGCGTTTGAAGGCTTTCTATAAAAGTTTCCACTGTCTACCATAGATTGCCCAATTGCCTCTCCAGTTGTTACAACCTGAACGTAACTTTCAATTGTTTGGCATAAACTCGGGTCTAAGAAGTATGCAACAGCAAGAGGGTCGTTTATAACACAACCAATAATTTTTTCATATTCCCAATGAAAATCTATATAAAATCTTGTGATATCTTCCACAAATTTAGCCATTTTTGTATCAATTCTATGCATTAATTCGATAATATTAGGCGTTAATACAATTTTACGTGTTACATCAAGCCCCACCATATGAATTTTGGTTGGTAGATTTTGATAAACTTCATTTGCAGCATCAGGGTCAACCCAATAATTAAATTCTGCTACAGGTGAGCAATTTCCATGAATTCTAAACGCTCCACCCATTGATACAAAAGAATTTAGATTGTTAAATACCTCTTTATTTTGGCGTAGAGCCATAGCAATATTAGTAAGTGGCCCTAGTGCGATTATAGAGATATCATTATTATTTTTCAAAGTGTCAATAATAAATTGAACTCCACCTTTCTTGATGCGATTTGAGTCATAATTCATGTCATATGCTTCCCCCAAACCGTCTTCACCGTGTGTATCTTGTGCTGTAATTAATTTACGAACTAACGGTGTTTCTTCTCCAATATAAACTGGAATGTTTGCATCTTCACAAATTTCTAAAACTCGTGATGCATTTTTTGCGCCTATTTCAGCAGGGACGTTACCACTACAAATAGTTAGACCTAGAATATCTAGTTTCTGCGATTTAATTGCAAGCGTTATTGCCAATGCGTCATCGATACCTGGGTCACAATCAATAATTACCTTTCTCATTTTACTTTCCTCCTTAAAATTTGCACTTTATGGAGAACCTGTGCCTTAGTTTTTTATACTGGGAGGTTCTCGAACCAGTGAGCAATAGCTCGGTATTTATATTAACATGGCATTTTAAAATTGGCAAGAGTTATTGTAAAATCTAGGTTTGTACAATTTAAAATAAAAAAGACTGTAGAGTTTAGTCTACAATCTTAATCTATATCTTTGGCTGATTTTTCTTGAATAATTTCTTGAGCTTTTAAAACTTCGTCACGAATTTCGGACATCTCTCCATCTAATTGAAAGGCCGCCTCAGCAGCTTTATTGAGTCTGTCCTGAATTTCAGCTGGCATATTTTGTCGATATTTATATCGTAATGAATGTTCAATTGTGGCCCAAAAATTCATAGCCAAAGTTCTAATTTGAATTTCTACAAAAATAAGGCGTTCACCCATGGCAGTTTGGACAGGGTATTTAATAATAATATGATAACTTCTGTAGCCACTAGGTTTTAGATTTGTGATATAATCTCTTTCTTCAACTATATATAAATCCTTGCCACTTCTTGCCCTGATAATATCTATAACTTTATAAATATCCTCCGCAAATTGGCACATAATCCGAATTCCTGCAATATCCTCCATTTTTTTATCTACTTGGTCAAGGGGGATATTTTTTCGTTCGGCTTTTTCCAAAATGCTAGACACCTTTTTTACACGCCCAGTAATAAATTCAATTGGCGAATATTCATCGAGTATTGCAAATTCTTTTCTAATTGCCTTAAATTTAACTTTGAGTTCTTCGATAGCTTGCGAATATGGTATTAGGAAAATTTTCCAATCTTGAGTATCCAAAATAATCTCCTTTCTTGTGTGTAATATGATTTATGATAGGTTCTACTTATTATAACCAATTATTAATATTATCTCAACTTAAAATGTTAGTTCACATATTTTAACTTCTTGTCTCATAAAGTTAGTAGGGACAAATTTTTAGAATTTATTTAAAGGAGGTTGCCTATGGGAAAACGAGCGTTGATAACAGGGACGCTAATCCTAACACTTGCTAGTTTTGTAACTAGAATATTAGGATTTATATTTAGAATTTTTATGTCTAACGTGATGGGAGCAGAAGGAATTGGACTTTATCAACTAATTTTTCCTATTTATATGTTAGCATGGGCTGCGTGTTCGGCAGGGGTATCGCTTGCTGTTTCAAAGACAGTTGCTGAACTTACAGCAAAACATTTACATCAAGATGCGATAAGGACTTTGAAGTGTTCGATTGTATTAGCGAGTACAATTTCAATACCAATTTCTTTATTTTTATTCACATTTTCGGAGCAAATAGCAGTATACTTTGTGCATGCTCCAGATACAGCAATGGCACTGAAATTACTTGGGACTTGCCTTCCATTTATGGCCACAGCTTGTTGTATTCGTGGTTATTTTCAGGGAAGACAAGAGATGGCTATTCCTGCAACGGCACAGGTTATAGAACAAGTGGCTAGAATGATTGTGATTTATGTTTTTGCTGGAATGTTTGTACCAAGAGGGTTGGAATATGCTTGTGCGCTTGCTATGCTTGGTCTTTGTGCTGGAGAACTTTGTTCGTGTATATTTACATTTATTATGTATAAACTAAAGAAGCGTAAATTACCACTTAGAGCTGCAACTATTCCATAAAGAATTCATAATTGGAAGTTTAAACTCTCAAAAGTGCACACCGGTATCTGTGCGGCTGTCAGTATTTACAGGAACGATAAATGCTGTTTGTGTCGCATCATTGTGTCCAAAATGCAGCTCAAAATAAAAAAGAATGCTGGAAATCCCAGGAAGGTTCAATGAAGGACAGCTGTAACTGTTTCGAATGAGGAGTTTGCAATAAATGTCCAGATGTTTTGTTCAGCTGTTCCACAGTCAGCCTGCAGGCGTCACTGGCTGCAGAGCTCCTGACGGCTGTGAACTGAAATGAATCGTGAAATGTTTGATGTCTCACACAGCCTCAAACATAAAACGTCCAAACTCGTGTGGTTTCTGTGTCACAGTGAATGGACTCTCTTTGGTTTAGTGGACATGCGTCACATTCAGAGAAATCGTTCATACAGTCATTGATGATGAATCAGTTATTAGCTGCAGTATTTTTGAAGCTCAGCGATTAAAAAAGTGAGTCAGTCAGTTTCACATTTCTGTGTAATTTGACCTCAGAATCAGTCGACTCCTCTGAGTGTAATCTGTAATCTGCTCTGGGATTACAGAGCAGAGGTCAGTGCAGCACACAGCTGCTCTGTGCGTGTGTGTGTGCGTGCGTCATGTTTCTCGTGTCAGTGTCATGTTTTTATGTGGTTTCACTGACAGATATGATTGTTTGAACTTAGTCTCTTTTATAAGCACCTCTCAGGGGACAGCTCAGCTATCATCATGTGACCTCATTAAGATTTTGGTTCATGAGATGAAGCATCATGGGAAACAACCTGTCCACCGGTATCTTGGAAGACTCCCCTTGTAGATCACATATGTGGGGAGGATTTAAAAGAAGATATTAAGTCAAAACACTGAAGTTGACCTTGAAAAATGTTCTTCAAACCCACCTTTATGCCACAGGAAACCGGATGATTCAGAATTTTATTTAGAGATAAATGTAAGGAGGCTTGTGAACTGTGTGTTGGAAACACATGCACGTGGGCACACACTCATACTATTCACAAACACACACACAAGTACACACATACATGCACACACACACACAGACACGGGAAGTAAACCCTGATTGTAACAGACAGATGTTTTCTAGGTGCCCAGGAGGAAGCTGTCTGTCTCACTTTGTTTGCCACGGAATATGAAAAAAGAGGAGATGCACACACACACACACACACACACACACACACACACACACACACACAGCAGAGATTGTCTGTCACTGTTGCCACAGGCTTTCTTCTTGTGGAACCACAAGTAAAACGAAGAGCCACGAGCATGCCTCTGCTTAAAGAGCTATTTCACTATTCTTTGTGTGAGACTTGTAAAACAGCCAGCGTCGCCTCGGGCTGAGAGGAGAAGAGAAAAAGAATTCAAGCCTCACCTTCCTCGATGGGCGTCTTGTGGTTGAAAACAGGGTCTTTGCCGAAATCCATAGGCCTGGGACCCATGTTGTTAGAATTATCGCCTAATTTATGTTTTGCTTTTATGGAAAGGATTTTAGGCGGAGCTGGTAGGGGAATGGAAAAAATACGCGAATTT
>MDSP01000154.1_pt1 | contig 15536 bp, 16 predicted proteins | sample 1005811 | NCBI WGS metagenome assembly MDSP01 (sample SAMN05526596, study PRJNA338239) | gut metagenome | isolation source: stomach gut content | host: Naso elegans | place: Saudi Arabia: Red Sea | collected 2011-04
CAGTGGCTGTGACAGAGAACTGACATCTATCTCCTCCTGTCAGGGAGGAATGTATGTCTTCCAGCTGTTTGACTCGTATGCTGCCAGCGGGATGTGTTTGCTGTTTGTGGCTATATTTGAGTCCATATGTATTGGCTGGGTGTACGGTAAGACAATTTAACGGGAGATCGCCATGATATGTTTGCTTTTCCTTCCTTACCTTTGTTACCTCAGGTAACAGTATTCTGTCTTTTGTCAACTGCACAGCTGTGACACAATTTCACACAGAACCACATACACTGCATCATGATTTTATCCCCCTTGTTGCAATCATATTTCTTTTCTGCCCTCTGCTGGAGAACAGCAACACATGCATCCTTTACTTACATGTGGGATTATACAAAGCACACAGATCTTTTCACCAATATATTATGGCTTTATGACATTGTTTGAGGTTGTCATTTAAATTCGGTGCACTTTTTAAAAAAATTCAATACACTGTCCGGCCGGGGACATCAATCCCCTAACTCAAAGGAGAAACAATTTATGTCTTTCATGTTTGGGTTTTATTCAATTATTATTATTACTATTATCCTAATTACTTATAACACTATTGTCTGCCTTATTTAAGCAGACAACAAACCCAATTATATTAATGTGACTAATAATATTTTGCATCCAGACAGCAAAGCAGAATGATTTTCTGTCTCTTCAAAGGAAAATGTAGACCACATTTAATCCACATCTCATCACAGTCTGTGGCTTTGTTCACATGGCCATACACTGTCAAAATATATCAGTCATGTCATTATTTTGATGTTACATGCGTTAACTCCAAGTGATGCTGATTTGCATTTCAGGTAGTGACAGATTCTACCTAAATATCGAGGACATGATTGGCTACAAACCTGTCTTCTTCATCAAGTGGTGCTGGATGATCCTGACCCCGGGCATCTGTGCTGTGAGTCTCACTGCAGACACAAAATCAGGAGCAACAGAAGCATCAAGGACAGCAAATAACATATCATGTAGTTGCACAATGTTGATGAATCACAGACAGATTCAGCTGTGCCCTGTAGAGGTTGCCATATAGCCAGTTTATGCTAGAACTTACTGTTTTGGGATTTACGTTTTAATATTTCTTAATGTAATTAATAGTCTTAAACTAAACAATGACACATGTGATAGATGATGATCATTTATGAGGAAATATCTACACATTACATTCTTGTTTCTTGTAGCAGTGGGTTTTGGATTATTTTTACATTACTACAGTTTTTGCTACAGCACCGTACTGACTAAAATCAAAGTATAAAAACCTTTATCAAACCAGCAGAGGTATTTCTCACTCACAATGGGAATAATACAGTGTCATTTTCTTGTGCTGCAGGGAATTTTTCTGTTTTTCCTGATTAAATACAAACCGCTGAAGTACAACAATGTGATGGTACAATAAAAAAGTAAACCGCTGAGGGGTGAAGCGGGGGTTCGGGTGTTATCCTCCTGAGGGCTGTGCGAGCAAGAAGCATGGCAGAAAGGGGGTGCTATGGATGAACATTGTATTAATAGTAATGATTGTTGTTTGTGGGATAGTAATATATCCTAAAAAGAATACGTTTATTAGTAAAATCAGGTTGAAGTTTAAAGATTTTGACTTTGAAATAAATACAAAAGAAAAGAACGACCACCCCAACAAGTAAGTCGTTCGCAAAATTATAAATGGTTTTGTTCCATAGCCCCAAATATAAAATATCCAAAACTTTGGAAAGCATTAGTATTGACGTACTAGTGCTTTCTTTTATTATACCACAAAACAAAAGAAAATAAAGACTAAAAATATAAAAGTTTTAGTGTGGGTGGTCTTTTAGATGGTCTATACAATATTCTTTATTGCAAGTTGAACAATATCTAAATTCCAAACTCTCATCATCAAGTTCTGTTTTTCCACATATATGACACTTATGGAAAGCAACTTTTATTGCTTTTCCGCCCCCATTTTGATTTGGTGCACCAGCAGGACGCCCGCTTTGTTGGCGACGTCTTTGTTGTTGTTGATGGTGCAATGCATTGTCATATGACCCATTAGGCTTAACTCGCATACGTTTGCCCATAAAAAACGGAATAACGAAAAATATAATATATCCCGCAAGTGACGCAGTAATCAAAAACAACCTAGGTATTCCATAGCTAAGTACGTCCATACCAAGTATTACAAAATAAAATGCTATCAAATATTTTGCTTTGACTGGTATAAAAAAGTACAGGTAAAAAGTTGCTTCTGGCACCAATGTTGCATATGACAAAAACAATGATAAATTTATATAAGTTCCAACGTTTCCAGACATTCCGAATAAGCAACATACAAAAATTGTGCTAATTACACTAATAAAATAATAAAAATTGAAATTAAATGTGCCCCACACCCTTTCTAATTGTGAGCCGATAGAGTAATATATAATTACCCAAAGGAAAAACCAAATAGGGCTTGTTGATGATGGTATAAAAATAAACGTGATAAGTCGCCAAATTTCACCAGCCATAACACGTTCCCAACTAAATACAAAGTTATACCAAAGTAATGGGTTAAACATTGATGCAAAAAACACGATTCCTTGACCAAACATAATATATAACATTAAATTAGGGATTGCGAATTTGCCGAATTTTTTTTCAAGCTTGTTAAGAAAATTCATAATTTTTATATCCTCCTACTATATACTGATATCAGTATACCATGTAGTGGAGACTAAATAAAGGGGATAGTTGAAATCATCACAATTATTTGATACAATTTATAGAGGTTGGAGGAACTATATGAATAGCAAAGAAAGAATGAACAATAAAGAAAAATTCAAACAAATGACTATAAAAGAGAAATTGGGATACATTTGGTATTATTATGGGTGGCAAATAGGTGGGACGATAGTTGCAATAATAGTAACAGTGTCATTTTTATCATCGTACTTCGCACCACCACCACCGACATATACAACAAATATAATTATGATTGGTCGTATGTACCAAGACTATGAAGAATTTGACCAAACTGTAGCCGACCTACAAACAACTAGAGATGTTGACATTGAGGTGTTGTCTGGCGACTGGTCTGGATATGACCAAGGAGTTATGGCCAACGAGTTGTTATTTGCTATTCGTCTTCAAGAGGACAAAGGCGACATATTTTTTATGACAGAGATAAAATTTAATGAAATAATCAAAAACAGTGACCAAATTATATTTGCACCACTAGACAACATGGAGGGTATTGATGGTATAATAGAAATGTATGAAACCGAAAAAGGTATAAATCCAGAAGATAACAACGAGTATATTTATGGAATTAGAGTTCCACGAGAAGGACTTGATACCCTTGCAGGTGCAAATTTTGGTGAAGATCTGATAGTATGTTTAAGTCCATATGCAAAAAATTATGACCACGCAGTTGAAACTATTAACTATTTGCTAGGTGCAAACTAAGAAAGGATATATATGAGCAGAAAACAAATTAAAACCATTGGAATAGTAGGAGCAAATTTAACATCACTTATGTTTTGTCAAGAGGCGAAAAAACGAGGTATAGAAACAATTTTACTAGATAAAGAAGTTGATAACGTGGCATCAGACTACGCAACAACAAATATTTCATCTGACTTTAACAAAGGCACGTTAGAACGCCTTGCACTTAGAGTTGATGCAGTAATTTTTAGTACAAATGTGCTTTCACAAGTGCCACAAGATTTTGATTTAAACGTTTCTTCGTATCCATCAAAACCAGCACGTGACTTAATCATGAACAGAATGGCACAACTAGAGCTTGCTACAGAATTAAAAATCCCAGTGCCAGAGTATATAAACTGTTTAGATGAAGAAGACCTACAGTATGCAGCAGATGAAATCGGTGTACCTTGCCGAACTATTCATATATATGAAAATGAAATCGAAATGAATTTAGTTAGCGAAACTGACACACTTGACGAAATTTTGCTTGAAGTTGACCTTGAGTATGAAATGTGTGTAGTTGAAAAAATTAAAGACTACAAACAAGTTCTTACGATAACGGCACTTAGAGACCAAACAGGCAATATAGTTTTGTACCCAATTGGGCAAGAAGAAGAAATTGAGGGAACAGAACAAAGCTATATCAACACGCCTGCAAGCACTGCAAAAAGCACAACACAAAAAATTGAACGCTTTACTCGCAAACTTGTTAAATATATGGATAGTGCAGGTATTTTTACGTTCAAATTTGGTATAACAAAAGCCAAAAAACTTGAATGGCTTGGCGTTACCCCTGGTGTAAACGTCGGCGACATACACACGAGCCACTGTATGCAACTTTCGGTTTATGAGCAGTTTTTTAACATAATCGAAGGCAAAAAAATTATTGCAGTTGACTTAAAATCGCCAAATACAGTGTTTATAACAAATGATGATTTGGCTGAAGAAAAAGTAGAACTCCCATACCATTTATATAGAATGCGACTCCAAGACCAAGAAAATATACAAATTTTCGTTATACCTGACAAAATAGATGATGTGGAAGAATAAACCATATTATAAAGGAGAGTTTTCAAATGAAAGTAGTAGTAATTGGATGTACACATGCAGGAACAGCAGCAATTGTAAATGTTAAACAACTTTATAGCGACGCAGAAGTTACAGTTTATGAAAGAAATAACAATATTTCGTTTTTATCATGCGGAATTGCATTAAACGTATCAGGTGTTGTGCCAGACGCACAGTCACTGTTTTATAGTTCGCCACAAGCACTTGCGGATCTTGGCGTAAATACAAAAATGGAACATGATGTGCTTTCAGTTGATATCAAAAACAAAACTGTTACAGTAAAGGACTTAAATTCAGGTGCGGAGTTTGATGACACATACGACAAACTTATTGTAACTCTGGGTTCTTGGCCAATAGTACCAAAATTTGAAGGTGGAGATTTAGGAAACATCACGTTGTCTAAAAATTATTACCACTCTCAAGAAATTATTGAAAAAGCAAAAGATGCAACAAACGTTGTTGTAATTGGAGCAGGATATATCGGGGTGGAGCTTGCAGAAGCGTTTGAAATGCTTGGCAAAAACACAGTACTTATCGATGCTGAACCACGTATCATGAACAAATACCTAGATAAAGCATACACTGACGTTGCAGAAAAAGCATTTTCTGATAGAGGCGTAAAACTTGCTCTTGGAGAAAAAGTTGTACGTTTTGAAGGTGAAGATGGAAACGTTGCAAAAGTTGTTACAGATAAAGGCGAACACCAAGCGGACTTAGTTGTACTTTGTATTGGATTTGCTCCAAACACAGGACTTCTTAAAGGTCAACTTGATATGTTGCCAAACGGTGCGATCGTAATTGATGAGTATATGCAAACAAGCGAACCAGACGTTTTTGCTGCGGGAGACTGCTGCGTTGTTTCATACAATCCAACAAGCGAAAAAAGATATGTTCCACTAGCTACAAACGCAGTTAGAATGGGTACTTTGGTTGCGAGAAACCTTGTTAAACCAACGCTTAAATATCTTGGGACGCAAAGCACATCAGGTATCAAAATTTATGAGCACAACATAGCTGCAACAGGACTTACAGAAGAAGGTGCAAACCGTATCGAAGGTCTTGACGTTGCAAGTGTTACAATTACAGAAAATGACCGTCCAGAGTTTATGCCAACTTATGAGGCAGCAACAATAACTTTGGTATACGACAAAACAACAAGACGTGTATTAGGTGGTCAAATCGTGAGCGATAAAGATTTGACACAATATATGAATACGCTTTCTGTTGTTATACAAAATGAGATGACAGTTGAAGAACTTGCGATGGTAGACTTCTTCTTCCAACCACACTTTAACAAACCTTGGAGTTTACTAAATGCAGTTGCATTAGCAGCATTGGATAAATAAGATAGATTTTGGGGGGCGGTATATTGCCCCCTTTTTTTGTGCATAATATTAAAAAAATAAGTTCGTGGAGGATAACTAAAATGAAAAAAATTTATTTCGGTGGTGGCTGTTTTTGGGGAATAGAAAGATATTTGCAACAAATTCACGGTGTAATGAGAACTACAGTAGGTTATGCAAACGGTAAAGAAGAAAAAAAACCTACGTATGAGCAAGTTTGTACAGATGAAACGGGTTATGTTGAGGCAGTTGAAGTTGTGTATGATGAAGATGCGATAACTTTACCATTTTTATTAAAGTTGTTTTTCAAGTCTATCGATCCAACAAGTTTAAATAGACAAGGTGGCGACGTTGGAAGTCAATACCGCACGGGTGTATACTATGTTGATGAGGCGGACAAAGAAATTATTGAGATTGCACTAGAAGAACTTCAACAAGAGTTTGATAGAAAAATTAGAGTTCAAAATGAACCGCTACGTAAATATCATCTTGCAGAGTCTTATCATCAAGACTATTTAGTAAAAAATCCAGCAGGGTATTGCCATATATCGCCTGATATTTACGATATCGCAAAAAATGCAGTTGACCCAAATGCAAAATATAAACGCCCATCAAAAGAGGAACTAAAAAGCAAATTGAGTCGTGAACAATATGACGTTACACAAAATAATGCGACGGAACTTCCTTTTAATAATGAATATGATGAGGAATTTAGAGCAGGAATTTATGTGGATATCGTATCTGGACAACCTCTTTTTGTGTCTACTCATAAATTTAACAGTGGTTGTGGCTGGCCAGCGTTTGCAAAACCAATCACAAAAGAGCTGATAACAGAAGTTGTAGACAAAAGTCATGGCATGACAAGAACGGAAGTTCGTTCAACTTTATCTGACATTCACTTAGGGCATGTATTTGGAGATGGTCCAGAAGAGCTTGGTGGTATGCGATATTGCATAAATAGTGCGGCATTAAAGTTCATTCCTTTGGAGGAAATGGAGAAAAAAGGTTACGGACAATTTATAGAATTAGTTGACTAATTCCAAAATATTCTATAATAAGGTAAATGTGTTTACTTTTCAAAATTTGTAATATATAATTAAATGGTAATCATTATTATAGAAAATATGTAGGGGGAGAGAAAATATGAAATCTGTTTTAGAAAAAATGATTTTGCCACAACCAGTAAAAGATTTACTTGCAAAACAAAATAGATTGATCGTTCCAGAAAGTAGAGAGCATCTTTTAGAGCTTGCTATGGGTGGAGCTGGAAATAAAGAATATACTGTAAGTTACGACGTTGAAGGTGTTGGAGAAATCGTTGAGGCTAGAGTTGTTAAATGTAAAAATGGTGTTGCTGTAAACTATATGGAAACTCACATGAGAAGACGTGACCCAAATTGTATGGTAATCTCGGATACTTTACCAACTGACAAAACAAAGTATATTGATAGATTTGGTGTTGAATTTGATGAAACAAGACAACAAACTTTGGATTGGCTTGACCAAGGTGAGCTTATAGTTATGGCATTTATGTCTGGTGGACATGAATATGGATATGAATCACTTTTGATTGCACCAGCAAACACAGGATTTTTTGCGGCTGCACTTGCTGACTTACAAGGACTTGTTCCACTAGAAAACATTAGAGATGGATTTAAGCCACGTGCAATTTTATACGTTGCACCACCTTTTAGACACACACACTATGAAGGCAAACAAGTTGTTGTTCATCACCGTAGCGAAGGCATGCATGAGGTGTTTGCATACAACTTATATCCAGGGCCAAGTGCTAAAAAAGGTATTTACGGCGTGTTGTTAACTATTGGTGAAGCGGAAGGTTGGGTTACACTTCATGCATCAACAGTTAGAGTAATTACGCCATATGAAAATGTGTTTACTATTATGCACGAAGGTGCAAGTGGTGGTGGAAAAAGTGAGATGATCGAACAAATCCACACGGACATAAAAGGAAAAATGGCGTTAGCAACAAACTTAATTACAGGTGACTCAACTTATATGGACGTTAGAGTTGAATGTGAGCTTCATCCTGTAACAGACGATATGGCTATAGTTCATCCAAGTTATCAAGCAGGGACAAAACTTATGGTTACAGACGGAGAAGAAGGTTGGTTTTTACGTGTAAACCATATCACTGGTTATGGAACAGACCCATATTATGAAAAAATGTGTGTTCACCCAAAAGAGCCACTAATTTTCTTAAATATGGAAGCGTCACCAGACTCAACATGTCTAATTTGGGAGCACACTATAGATGAAGACCTTGGAAAACCATGTCCAAACCCAAGAATAATTATACCAAGAAGACGTATTGACCACATTGTAAATGAACCAGTTGAAGTTGACATCAGAAGTTTTGGGGTGCGTGCACCATCTTGTACAAAAGATAACCCAACTTACGGTATTATGGGTATGTTCCACGTGTTGCCACCAGCATTGGCGTGGTTGTGGAGACTTGTTGCACCTCGTGGGCATGCAAACCCAAGTATTCTTGACAGCGACGGAATGAAAAGTGAAGGTGTTGGGTCATATTGGCCGTTTGCAACCGGACGTAAAGTTGAGCAAGCAAACTTGTTGTTAAAACAAATTTTGAACACACCAGACACAGGATATATTCTTATTCCAAACCAACACATTGGGGCGTATGAAGTTGGCTTTAGAGGTCAATGGATTACTAGAGAATATCTTGCAAGACGTGGTTCAACTAGATTTAATCGCAAACAACTTGTTGAGTCAAGATGCCCATTGCTTGGATATGCACCAGCAAATGTTAGGGTAGATGGATTTGACATTCCAACAGTGCTTCTTGACACAAGCCGTCAACCTGAAATCGGCTTAAAAGGGTATGATGAAGGGGCAAAAATCTTGTATGATTTCTTTAGACAAGAGCTTACACCTTTCTTATCAGATCAACTTCACCCACTTGGGCGAGTTATAATTGAATATTGTTTGAAAAATGCTAAAGTTGAAGATTACGAGCAACTATTGCATTTTAGATAAAATATGGGGGACATCTATAAGGTGTCCCTTTTTTGGAGGTTAGATATGAAAATAGCAATTTGCGACGATACAAAAGAGCATAAGGACGTAGCATTAAAAAATTTGATGGATATACAAATGGCACTTAGCAGGCTTGAGGAGCGAAAAGGTAATATATTTACATTTAATTCAAAAGGCATTGAAGAATTTGTTTATATAAAAGATCTGAAACTCCCACAGCTAAAGCAGTGGGGTTCTTAGGTACTGAACAACCTTCTTAAGAGCCTCGAAAGTACTCAAACACTGATTATTTTCCCTAAGACTTTCACTATCAATAGCTCCATTGAACTAATTAGCGATAGTATAACGCCCGTTTCAAGACGCTGTTGGACATAAAAAACCGTTCAACGTGCATTGAATATTTTACGGTAGAAATGACTACTTCTACCAACCTCATATATTCAGTTGTTAAAAGTAGTCTACACGAAAAAACACCTTTTGACAAGGTCTTTTTTCTAAAGTTAATGGGTGCTTATATCCCACCACTAAAGTAGTGGGCTTTACGCACTTTTCTGTAATTTATTTTGAAAGTGTGTTAAACAAAATAAAAATATATACTAAGGGTGAAGTTTATACTTTTTTGGGTAAAATAAAAGATATTTGGGGGGAAGTTGGCAAGTACGATATTTTTGTTAGACCGAGCAGGTCGTTTATAGTAAACTTTGAGCATGTAAATTGGGAAGATAAAAATAAAATCACAGTAGGTGATACGCAAATAAATATTGGACGTATTTATAAGGAAGAAACTCTTGACAGATACAAACAATTTTTGAGAGTAAGAAGATAATGGGGTACTGGAATTTTTTGATTGCGAATATTGTTCAGTGTTGTGCATTGCAAGGAATGTTTGTGAGATTATTTGAGGCTAAGCCAGCAAAAAAAGGCAACATATTTTTAAGTTACTTGTTGATGTTTATAATAATGGACACTGTACGGTATTTATCTAATTCGGCAAACAATGGAATATATATTTATACTTCAAACGCAATAGGACTATTTATAATATTAATACTATTTTTTAGAGGAAGTATTTTAGCAAAAATTATGACTACAATAGTGGGGTTGGTTGTTGTGGGGTGTGTGGAGTTGTTGGTGTTTATTATTTTCGATGCGTTCATTGTACCAATTATAGGGCTTAAATATATTGACCAACTATTTTTAATAACATTGAGTTTAACTTTGCTAAGTATACCAAAAATATTTGATTACTGTTTTGATACGTCAATCCCGTTATTGCAAAAGGATACAGTTAATAGCCGTAGGCAGGCGATATATATTATTAGTGTGCCACTCATAAGTTGTGTAATCATGTTTTTGATGGTTAGAATGATAGCGTTGCCAGTGTATGAATTGGTGTGGGACACTATAATTATGTGTGTATTGATGCTTGTTATAAATGTTGTGTATTTTGTGAACTATGAGCGACTTATAAAAGTTGCAAACACACAAGCCGAAGTTGCGATTGCAAATGAACAAGTTAAATATTATTTTAATTTGTATGAGTTGCTACAAAAGGAGCATAAAGAAGTTTTGAAGTTAAAGCACAACTTCACTTATGATTTGCTAAGTATACAAAATGCTATAGAACATGCCGATTATGAAAAAGCACTTGGTGAGATAAAAGAAAAGCTGGAGATAACGCACACTTCAAATAGTTTTATTTGTAATGTGCCGATAATTGACGCAATTATTAATTATAAGTTGTATGAAGTTAGAGATACGGATATTATTATAAATGTGCAGGTGTCTATGCACGATAGTTTGGCAGTGGAAAATTCGCATATTGCAAATATTTTGGGTAATTTGCTTGATAATGCGATATACGCTTGCAAAAATAATGTGGGGGAAAAACTTATTGAGGTGTCAATTAGGCAGTTGCAAAATAATTTATATGTTTCGATAATAAATAGCAATGAGCAGGAGATAAAATTTAAAAAAGGTGTGCCTATATCGAGTAAGAGAGATGGTGCACAATATGGAATAGGGATAAAAACGATACAAAATATTGTTGATATTTATAACGGAATGTTGGATATAGAAGTTCAAAATAATAAGTTTATTGTGGATATAGTGTTGTTTAATTGCATGACTTAGTTATGTGAAAGTTTTAGTTGATAAGTTATACAAAAATAGATATAATAACATAATCCTATAAATATGAAAGGTGATTGGAATGGAGCTACTAGAACAATTAATTAATGATTTTAAAACTTTAGATGTGAGTCATCAAACGGAAGTTATTGATTTTGTAAAATTAGTTAAGGAGAAACAAGAGGCAGAATTTTTGTCAATAGTGGAAGATATTTTTGAAGAATATGATGAGAGCTTAAAGGAACTTGCTAAATGATTACTTTAAGTTATGAGCAGGTTTTACACATTCATGAAAGAACTATTATTAAACATGGTGGGAGTCAAGGTGTTAGAGATAGTGGATTAATACAAAGTGCGTTATTAAAAGCTTGTGCTACTTTTGATGGTCAAGATCTATACCCTTCAACTATTAATAAAATAGCTACTATTACATTTAGTCTAGTAAAAAATCATGGATTTATTGATGGAAATAAAAGAGTTGGAGCAATAGTCATGATTACTTTGTGTAGACTTAATAAAATTAATATCTCAATTAGCAACTACGAATTAACAAAGTTAATATTAGGAATTGCAGATAGTTCAATTAATGAAAATAAACTAAATGAATTTTTGCAAACACATACTATTTAATTGCATGACCTCGCTTTAATTATAAAGTGAGGTCATTATAAAATTGTTTTGTATTTGATACAAAGTTTAAGCTCCAAAAATATCTTCAAGAGAAATCTCCAAATCTTTAAAAAGATTAGGGACAATAAAAGTTTTATGTTCTTCTTGCTCGTTTTCATCAAGCGTTTCAAATTCTTCAGCGAGTATATAGCGATATACCTCGATTAATTTATACTTGCCATTTATTAAAATGTATTGATTTATCGTATCACTTAGGGGGTCAACTATCCAATATTCTGAAACACCTATTCGTTCATATAAATCAAATTTAGTGCCTTGGTCGTCTTTTCGGTTGCTTGATAAAATTTCAACGATAAGACTCGGCACACCATAGTACCCGTTAGGTTTAAATTTATCTGGTTCGCACATAACAGCTATATCAGGTATGACATGATTTTTAGGTTTATCTGGGTTATAGTACACATTGATTACTTGATAAACTTCACATTTCTTTTTTCTAAGATACATCTCGAAAGGTAATGTTATACGAAACATAAGTTTGCTATGTTTGACGCTTGGCAAGGGTGACATATATACGATATCATCTATTATTTCGATTTTACGTGGATTTAAAATTTTATCTAATGAATTTACGGCTTTCTCCATTTTATCACATCCCTTTATATTAATAACAATAGAATAACCTAGCAACATTGTTATGTCAACTATTGATTGGGGAATATGTATTTCGTGCAAATAACCTTGTAACTTATGCAAGTTTTGTGCCCAGAAAAAAACTTTATGATATTATGGAGACATAGTTTGAAAAAGGAGATAAGCAAATGAAACTTAACTTAGAAAATGTATCAAAAACTTATGGAGATGCAAAAATATTAAAAAATGTATCGCTAAATTTGGAGTCTGGGGGCGTGTATGGTTTGGTTGGTCCAAATGGGGCAGGAAAAACAACGCTAATTAAGCTATTAACAACGCTTGAAAAGCCAACTTCGGGAAAAATTAGCTTAAATGATGCTGATATAATATTAGACCCAAAAGCGATAAGGGGAAAACTTGGCTATTTGCCACAAGATGTAAACGTATATCCAAACTTAACAAGTGTGGAGTATTTAACGTATTTTGCAGGAATTAAAGGTATCAACAAAAAGTCGATTAAGCCACATGTTGAAGAACTACTAAACTTGTTTAACTTGACACCATATACAAATAAAAAACTTGGTACATATTCTGGGGGAATGAAACAACGTATTGGGCTTGCTTGTGCACTGCTTGGAAATCCACAAATAATTATACTTGATGAACCAAGCGTGGGGCTTGACCCTGAGGAGCGTATGAACTTACGTAATTTGTTTGAAACGTTAGCTAAAACTAGAATTTTGATTTTATCGACACACATAATATCAGATATTGAACTTACAGCGAAAAATATTATTGTTTTACAAAGTGGCGAGATAAAATTTGCGGGCACTAAAGACGATTTTGTAAATACAAATGCAAACTTTGAACAAGCGTATCTAAATGCTATTGGGAAGGGGCATATGTATGCATAATATTTATTCTGTTATGATGATGACGTACAAAGATAAAGTTAGAAACTTTGGCTTTATAGCAGTAGTTTTTGCAACTGTCATAGGTGCGTTTTTATGTATCCCTGAAAAGTCGCCACTACTGATAATGACGATTGAGCCAGGGGTAATTATGCAAGGTGGAAATCCAACATGGATGCCGATGGTTAGTGATGAGTGCCTGGAGCAAAGGAAAAGAGGGCGAAACATGCAGATGGGTAACGGCATGTTAAATGATCTTAAGAGATGAGCAACATGTCACACCAGGTCCTGCATACAAAGAGACACTGGGAGGTACAACAGTCCATGGTGACAGATTCAGAGAAGAAATGACTGAAGTAAGCAGGGAAATTAATGGAACATATCTCTTACAATATGTACAGTGTAGAGGTTCTTGTCACAGATGTTTTTCTGTCATTACAGGCTCAAATAGACCTCTGATCCTATTATGAATGGCCATTTGTTTCAGGTTCTTTCCAGTGACCCTTTACAGGTAGATTTAAGATTATAGCTATGATACACTACACTACAACTACAATGCTATGATACACTGCCACTGCCATTTCTAAATGAAATGAAAAAGCAAATCTCACATTTTTTTTTCCTCAAACCTTATTAACAGAGTTGTTTTACCAAATGACAACAGACCTATAATCAAGTTGCACAGTACTTCACGTAGTGCAAAAAAAAAATGTTAAAAGAAAATGGAAAAATATATTGATCAAAAAAAGACATGAACAAAGGGGTTGATTGACTCTGTTTAATGAAAAACATGGCACTTGAAGTCAAAAACTCAGTGAACTAGCACCCAACTCTTGCAGTTCCACTCAGCTTGCCAGAGGTTTTTAGCTTCTTTTACCTTATTTTTGTTTTACAGCCCTGGGGCCCTATTCACCAAACACCTTAAAAAGCTTAAAGTAGCTACTAAATTGCTGAGTTTGGAGTGAAAAAAATTGCATGTCAATCCTAATTTTAGGACTCCTAGAATTTTTTACAAATGGTTTTAGCAATAAAACCAGCTCCTAAATCTTTGAAAAGTAGTCAAGATGACTCCGAAGTCACAAAGGAAATCACAAACAATGCTAAACTGGCTGCTGTTGACAGTTTTCCTCCTAATGTCATCAACATTTTAGAAACCTTAAATGATACTGAGCTTTTAGGAGGGTATCGCCTTAATCCTGAAGGTACTGTGATCATAGTAGAGCTAGTGAAGGATGCAGTCACTTTAACAACTAACAGAAACAATCCAGTTACAGAGGGGAATGAGCCGATTCAGCATTTGCACTGCAGGGTTAATGCTCCTCTCCTATCCCATTATGCTGGTGTCTGAGCGCCAAAGAACTCTTGTACACTACTGAGGCAGTAGGTGATAGAGCTGGGTGCTAAGCCTTCTCCTAATAAATGCAAAAAATAATTCCATTCAGAGATTACATGTTAATATAATTTGTGATTATATGTATTGCATAATGGTGGATGTACCAGTCATGGCAATTGTAGTCTGATAATTAAGATATTTCTTATATGGATAGGCTACCCCACTAATTGTTAACAAGTTGCCAAGAGGCTGCACGTATTCCTAATTTTTTTTGGACATGGCACCTACCTCCTGTGGTACTTCTGTCATGAATTCACTGGCAGAAGACCCCTTAACAGCCAAGACAGCCAATGACAGGTTCATGAAACATGACATCATCCATAGCAACAGGCTCAACTCTGCCTTTTCTCCAAGCTTTAGAACTCTCCCAAGTCCTTAGTAAAAGTTTGCCTCTGCAGCTTTGTGAATAGGTTTTGGGAGGAAACTCTTAGCTAGGAACTTTTAGTGCCATTTAGAAGTCCTTCCATTGGTTAGATAAAACTTTTGAGTAAAAAATTAATAAACCCATGTACATTAAGGACCCACGTATTTCCCTCAGGAACCCAAAATAGAGCTGAAATAGTAACATTCATTCGTTCACCAAGCTCGTCTCTCAATAAATACAAGTACGTTAGATTAATTTAACAAGCTCATAATGAGTCAGATGTCTATGATTATATATTTGTTTGTTTTGCCTCCTAATGACCAAAGAAATATTAATGGTACTTTCAAGGAGATCTGAATAAAATGTATATATATGGGGGAATGAAACTTAAAAAAAAAAAAAAGAAATCCACTAAAATTCAATTTCAGCCAAGCAACTTGTTTGAGACCCTGACTTAAAATTTGGCTTTAAACCTGAACTCTGGATAAGACCAGAGACCTCTGGCCAAGGATTGACTCACTGCCAATAAATTGGGATAAGGGCAGAAATCTCTAAGCTCACAAAATCAA
>MDSP01000155.1_pt1 | contig 15480 bp, 8 predicted proteins | sample 1005811 | NCBI WGS metagenome assembly MDSP01 (sample SAMN05526596, study PRJNA338239) | gut metagenome | isolation source: stomach gut content | host: Naso elegans | place: Saudi Arabia: Red Sea | collected 2011-04
AAAGGAACTCAAGCAGAAACGCTGATGGCGCTCTTTGATATTCCTACTATCTCAACAGGCAATATATTTAGAGAACATATTGCTGATAATACACAATTAGGACAGCGTGTAAAAACCTATATAGACTTAATTCCTATAAGAGGAGGGAGTCCTGTCAGGGTCGGACATTCCACCGTTTTCCAGTCAATTCTAAAATCTGTCACGAGTGGACGAATTGATGTCTCTGGTGTTGTCGCACTGCTATGAAGTGTCTTCGCTGCGCCCACTTATTTTCCAAAAGGAAAATAGCTAGTTTGATTAGCTTAACTAAGAACAAACATTGGAAACTGTGGAAACAACTGACCTGGCTCAATTGACAGGTACCAAAATTTATCTACTAGCACCTCTAGAAATCTGTAATTAGCCTGAACATTACAAAGAGTGCTGTTTCTATTCTTTTCCTACGCTAACTGACTGCTAGCTGTAGCTTCATGTTTACCGTACAGGCAGGAGTGATATCGGTCTTTTAATGTAACTGTAGCAAATAAGCTTATTTCCTAAAATGTCAAAAAGTTTTGTAACCCAATAGAATTAATGTGGTACTGTAGGCTTACATATTGCTAAAAATTGGGAAGAAAAAAACTAGTATTTTATTAAAGATTTCCCCTCCCTTCATTTTAAGGGAGCCCGCACGCTGACTTGCTGGTAAAAATTAATTGTGATAACTCAGAGGTACATAAAAAAGCGTGGATAGACGAGTTGAATATGGAAATAAATGATGAGACTTGGGAAGAATGTCTGCGAAATGTACAGAAGTGTTCAGTTAACACCAGACACAACTTAATACAGTCTGAAGTGGTCCATAGACTCCATTACTCGCAGGAAAGGCTGCACAAATTTTACCCTGATATCCCACCAATATGTAACCAATGTAAATCCGCAATAGGTACCTTAGCTCATTCATTCTGGGCATGTAGTAAACTTCATTTATATTGGAAGTGTATTTTTCAGTGTTTTTCTGAGACTTTTGGTAAAAAACTGGCACCCAACCCTCTGGTTGCCATCCTTGGGGCCACATGTGCCCTTTCTTCCGTTAATAAATTTGAAGGAAGAGCAATTCAATTTGGGGTGGTGTTTGCAAAAAAGCTGATTTTGAGAGTGTGGAAAATGGATTCTGTACCTACATATAATTTATGGTTGGGAGAACTGTCAAACACTTTACATCTGGAGAAACTGAGATTCTGTAATGAAGATAGAGGAGATAAGTTTGATAAAATATGTTACCCGGTACTGAGTTATCTTAAAAATGTGAGCTCATAAACAATGGCTATTGTATAGAACCTCACAGTGCTACCAAATAATTGTTAATATTTTTTTTTCTTTTTCTCTGCTCTATGTTTTCTGTCCATAGTAGATACTCATTTTATAATGACCATGAAATATTATTGTAACGCTTGATGTGCTGTGCTCTACCTGTTGTGTTCTTTACTTGTTTCTTTTTCTTATATGTATTTTAGAATTCCAAAGTTTATCGCGACGATAACGACTGCCAGTCCTGTATGTAAAACATTTTTCCTGCCAAAAGTATTAGTGTATAGCAATACTTTATTGTAGGTCTACTTTTACCGTGCGACAAACAGAAAGTTTGCTCATTAATTTGGTGTCCATAAAACCAGATATGAGGAACCAAACTGTAAAATATTTTGACAAAGAAAGATTAAAAGGCCTTCACTTTGTTGTCCAAGATCAATTAGCAGTTTTAAGAAACTTTTCCAAAATGGGGCTGACAGTTGCGGCACTTTGATGAGATGCTGTGCTGTGTGAACACAAACAGACATACGAGACGAAACAGCTCAGCAAGGCCACACACGCACACACATGCACACACAGAAACAGACACATACACACACACTGCTCAATATCTCTTGCGTGTCACAGTTGTACAGCTGTTGTGTTTGTTTTGACGTGGTTTGTAAGTTCTATAGTGCGTTCAGAATCACATGTGTAATGTGCGTATGTAATTGTTCTTCTGTAATATATTGGTGTGTTTTGTTTTTTCAGTACTCGTGCCTCGACCAGGCTGTATCTCGCCAGGAGCTCTATGGCCAGAGCGTCCGCATGGGCGCACAGGCCATGGAGCTCCTGGCGAGACAAGTGCGCCTGAGGAGGGCGGCAGAACAAAGGGCCAGCCTCTTGGCCCAGGAGCTGGCGAGGGTGAGGGAGAGGCAGGAGGTGGCGGAGGCCTCAGCCTGCTTCCTGGCTGATGGTAAGTGTTAGTTTACTTAAGGTTTGTGTGTTGTCAAAGAAATGACTTTTGTGGTATATTTGTGTAACATTGTTCTATTGTTAAGGTTTGAGTTACAGTAAAAAATCATGTGGTCAGAGCTATTAATGCAAAGTTTATCACTAATGGAGTGAGTGATTAAGTTTGAGCTTAAAATTTACTTCATTTGTTAAAAGACAATTCCTCACTGGTTGAGTCTGTAAAATAAAGGGATGTAAAGTCAAAGCAGCATGGACAAAAATAATTATTCATAACTTACTAGGGCAAGTGAAGTGTTTCCTCAGCACAGTTTGAGAAGAAGATTATATCACACTGGGCACAGGACAATATAGAAATGTCATGCCATGATTTTTTTTTGGCTGAAATACTTTCCATTATCTATATTTTTGCTGAACATCAAAATAGGGCTGCATGATATTCATGTAAGCGTTGTTTGCTCAAATGAATTTTGTTCTTATAGCACCAAATAACAACAAAGTTGTCTGAAGACACTTGACATATAGAGTAGGTCTGGACCACACACTGTAATGAAAATGTATTCATTTTTTTTGTAGAACTGAACATTTGAAAGCAACTCCCTGAGGAGTGAGTAGTAGGTGACAGTGGCGAGGAAAAACTTCCTTTTAACAGGTTGAAACCTTGAAAGAGATCCAAGATTCTAGGCTGATGATCTGACAACAACAACAGTCGGGTTGAAAGGGGAAAAAGAAAAGGGAGAGAAAAGGGTGGCTGGTAGAGCTAGTGGTGGGGGGAGGTTAGATTAGGTTTTTTTGTTTCTTTGTTTTTTTCAATGTTGATTACAAAAGGAAGATTCTAGTGGATCAAACTGCCCATGAATCAGAGTAGTCTGTTTCATAGAAGTTAACATAATTCACAGACACTTATGAGAATCTTCTATAGTAACAGAGGACAGTGACAGTTAATCACTAAGAGCAAGAGTTTCCTGCCTCTTGTTGTTTGGGAGTATGTTCCAGGTTATAGTTTTATAATTTATATTATTATTATTATATTTCTGTAATAATTTGAGTCTCTGAAAATATGGGGGTTATGTATAGAAATACCTATAATTCCTTAAAGTTTAAATAACATTTATTTATCTGAGCAATGTTCAAGTGTTTTGTATTTTTGTTTATTTTTCTGCAGAAGCTGAGGAAGAAAGGCAGGCAGTGGAGGAGCAGGCGGTGGAGGTGGAGAAGCAGGCGGTGAAGGGAGGGGAGGAGGAAGGTCCCTCTTGAACACTTGTTCTTTTGTTTGTTTTTTTTTGATTATTCCTATTATTATTTAATTAATTATTATGATTATTATTTATGAATAAAGAATTGAAATGTTACATTGTCATCTGTTGAGTGATTCCATAATATGTTTGTGATTTATGAGGAAACAAAAGTTTGTAGTTAATCTGTCTGGACAGTAATTTTCAGGAGTTTAATACCTTTTTGCAGCGCGAGTGGTACAGCTGATTTGAGAGGCCTGGAGCCAGATCAGCAAAATATAAATGGTTAGTGCTTCTTGACAGCATGACTTGCACTTTGGTGGAAGAGAGAGTGCTGGTTATAAGTGTTTTATGCATAGTTTGTTTTTGGTTTTGTCACAAACCCCAGCATATAGGCTAATATTTGTGATCAGGAAGAATAGCCAGACAATTATTTGACTATTTGAAAGTATTTTTCATCAACTAAGAGTATGAAACTTTGAAATTGTTTATTTCTGTCCATCTTCTCTTCAGTCTCCTCCTCTCTTGAAACAGCTACAGCCAGCATCAATAGTTGGACCAATTTAAACCCTGGGCCATTTTTAAGACATCTGCTTGAAAAATGACATGTCCAAAATGAATTGGTTATAACTCAGCAATTGTAAGGTGTGTTATCATAATCTTGGTGTCATTTTGAAGGTAAGCCTTGTGAGATTACTGCAGTGGTGTCAGTATAAATGAGTATATATGTTAGTGGGTCAGAGTGAATGAAGATGGCACACAACAGAAAAATCAAAAATGTCATTTTTGCCCCCAAAATGTAACACTTCTTGAAGGAAAATTCCTTTGAAATGACTTCATGCAACCCAAAGGCTCTTGAAATATACAATAAAACATCTTAAATTGATGCTAACATAGTGATAGTCCCAAAGACACTGATCTGGGGTCAACAGGGTCTAAGAGTTTACCATGTGTTCTGTGACTTTGTAAATGTTTATCAATAAGGTAAATAGACTAAAGCTCAAGATTGGGATAAATCATGTCATGTTAGTAGTAAGTGAGGCTATAGGCAAAACTGAATATTTTATTTAACAGATGTGTTTAGAGTAAGAATCTTATGAAACGTGAAGTTTGCTGCTGATTGGCCAATTTTTGTGGGAGTTATATCAACTTGTTGGTTCATGGTGGCACATCAAAATGTGCCGTGCTGCCAGAGACACACCCCTGAATGAAAAGTCACCATAGTCATGATTTGTCATCAACAAGGCCTTCCTTACCAAATGTGAGGCTGCTGGGGTCAACCATCTCGGAGTAATGTCAGAGTAATGCCTCAAAGTATAAGAATTCAGCTGGACAAAAAATGGTGCACGTGTGATAATGAGAGTTTGTGTTCATAAAAGGTCATGCAGAAAACATTTGAAATTGCAAATTAAAATGCCCCCTCTTATCTGTGTATTGTTTATTCAATTCATTTAATTTGATTAAATTAAATGTATCATAATTATTATTTTTATTTCATGTAATTTCATCAGTTCAAATGAAGTAAATGCTTTTTACATGTTCTCTGTAAGAAGGTGCAGTGCATGTGATGATTAGTTACCATTTTACGCCACAAGGGGGAGTTTCCCCAAAGTGAGCACTTCTACACAGGTAAACACCTGTGCAAGTTCAAGCTTATTGTTATTATGATATAAGTAGGATCCACTTGATCTGATTTTATCTATTCACTTTAAGGCCCTTTGTGTTGTCTTTAAAATGATAGAGTATTTAGGAATGCAGTAAATTATCGCCTGCAGTAAATTGTATTATTAAATCAATTCATGCTGTGCCCAAATGGACAGACACTGATAGATACTTTTATTTTCAAATGACCATTTGCAGACTTGTTACAATGTGTTTTAAATTTTAATCTTTGCTGTTGCATGTTGGATTAATCTATGTAAATGTTTCAGTTTATTTTCAGTTATTTGTATCATGTTAAAAGCAGATAAAATGTCATAAGTTCCTTTTTGAAATGTAGCCTATCGAGGTTAGAATTAATTATAAGTTGCCCAAAATGAAATCTTTGCATTCCCGATGTTCAAACCTACCAAATTACCGTGATCCCACGCTGCTTACTTTGCGTGCGCTGATTGGTGGAATTGAATCTTTGAAGTAGGCAGGGTATAAAACGTCGCTGAACAGTCGCTCTTCCGGTTTCTGATTGCTTCTGGCTTTTGGCAAACCACCCTGAGAGAGAGACTGAAAGTGTTTCGGCATTTTTCAGCACTTTTTCTAAGGATCTTTTCCACTGAGAGTTTCTATTCACTATTCATATCTAAGGATTTATATCTGAGGATTTATTTCCAAGGATTTATTTCCGAGGATTTTGTCGACCGCTGGACTTCTTTCGGACACACGGTAAGTTTGTGTTCATTAACGTTAACGTTAGCTCTAAGTTTTGAAATCAGTGCCGGTTCAGTGAAACAGAGAATTATAACACAGCATGAAATCCGAGCAAGAGCGGTGTTGGCGAAAAGTTTGAAAGGTCAGTTTAACCGCTTGGAAATTAACGTTACCCTAGAGCTAACTTAGCCTAGCTCTCGCATTAGCATGAGCGAGTTCACTAACGTTAACGTGAATGCTTGCTCTGTCCAAACGAATTACAACCTTGGCGGTCGGACAAGTAACGTTAACGTTACTGTTTAGTGTTCCTACACTTACACAAAGTGAAGCCTAGTTTTTTAGCACAGGTCTGCTTGTTTTTGTCCTGTTTGGTTAGCATGTAATTTACTCCAACATTTCAGCTGACAGTATTGATAAATGTGGGATTTATGTTTAGGACAGACATCTTCCAGTTTGAAAGCGCGAAGCCACGTAGCCAGGGCTGCACAGAGCGACATATATGTCGCACGTGCTATGAAATAATCTTTCTATGCGATGAATGAAGTCACGTTGGTAGCACCGGTGCGAAAGCCTGTGTGTGAGAAGAAAAACTTTTTTTTTATTTCAGTGCGCAACACAATACTCCTTGGTAGCTGTAGTTTTTCCTACTGTTTCCCATGTGCGTTAAGTCCGTACATTCGACTCAAAATCCCACAACTCGTAGCGAACACTCTTCTTAACTCAGCGAGGCGAGGGAGTCAGCTACCGGTGTTTCCTCTACCTTTCATTTGGAGGAGCGGCCGCCCCTCCCAAAAAGAAAGGCACAAAATATTTTATTTCTGGAATTAAATGCGCATTTGTTTTATTTCAGCAAAGTGTGACTGTCTATTTTTCGTGTCGCTGTCCTGTGCAGTGACTCTGCTCCGCCCTCTTGTTCCTACTGGCAGTGTGGCTTATTCACGCTTCACACAAACAGGGTTGCGCGCGCACACGTTTTTTGCTACGGAATAGACAGAGATCTTTTTAAAATGACAACGTTAGTTGCCTGGATGTAAACGTGAAGAGGTGCAGACGGGCTGACTGACAGTAACAAGAGCTGAGCACAAAGTCGGTACGCTCCGTCAGTAAGCGAAGGAATGCTTGTAAAATACGACTCATTTAAGTGTTTGGTGATTCCGGTCCAATTTTTTTGTAATCTTGTAGTCAATCATCAAAACATATCTTTAAGATGAAGTTGCTAAAGTAGTAACTGTTTTCATGTAGCCTGTAAGACGGTACAGTACATGCGGAGATTAGTTACCATGTTACGCCACAAGAGGGAGTTTCCCCAAAGTGAGCACTTCTGCACAAGTTAACTTCTGTCCAAGCAAGTTCAAACTTATTATTGTAATGATTGTTAAGTTAAAACATTGAAGTTTTTTTTTTTTTCAAGTGGCCACTAATTTAAATCTTGGCAAGACCAAAGTCAGTGTTTCTAAATAATGCAAGCGCATCTTCAGATTCTTTTTGTGACTTTATAATCAAAAGCTGTTTCCTGTGTGTGTATATGTGTCTGTGCTGACCTTAGATCAGAGATCTTTTCATTATGATTTCTCTAAATGTTGCAGCTGTAGGTCTGCCTTGATTTATGGAATGTTGTTTTCTTGTAGTCTGGACATCAAAGTAAAACAGTTGGTTTACAGCAATTATTGTTTACAAACATCAGCATGTTAGTACTGGTCTTTAAACACAGTTGAAATCATCATGTTTTGAGTACAGTTAAATATTATTGGATGGATTTCTTAGTTATGTGTCTTGTTTTGCACTTGCCCAATTTTCTGCTATGTGTGTGTGAAGTTTTTGATTGGCTTATTTTTGGCTGTCCATGTCTACTGAGTTTTAGCCATGTTAAATAATGTGTATTCTACAGGTTATGATATTTGTGCATGTTGTTGAGTGTAGTGTCATGCTTATGCCAACTTTGAGTCAATCTTCATGACATTTTTTCAGTACAAAGCACACCATTAATTTTTGTTTTGTTATCATGTATGCCTAACTGACATTGTCACTGACAAATTTGATACAGACCTGTGATATATTTAAATATGATGAGACTCTGCGGGCAGAAACATGTAAACGTGCCACGCAGCACATAATGCCAGTTTCTACTTTTTTAAAATGATTGATATTATCGTTTATTTTTTGACTTTGCATTAGCATTTGTAGATTTTATTTTAAAAGCATGAAGGTCCTGAGTAATTAACTGTTAAATTACCACAGTTGATGTGAAAGTGTTGTTCTATCTCTACCAAGAAAAGCAACAATATATTGGAACACTATTTAACATAGCTATGTATGACAGATGTGCTGCATTTATTTGTATTAATGCAGTGGTTTACTGTAAATGTTGCTTTTCTGTAATGAAATTTATGGGCTTTTCTAGCTGAAGGCTGGAAAATGGCTGAATCTTGCTGTGTCAGATTTAAATGCTTGTCATAACCACTGAACTTGAAGGTTATTTCTTTGTTTTGCTTATTGTTTTCATTTGTTTTTATGGGCTGGTTGTATCAGTTTAGGTACACTGATTTTTTTTTTTTTTTTAAATGGATGATAACAGGTTCTCTAAACTGTTATTTTAGAGGAATAAATGTAGAATTAACATTGATGCAATGCCATTAATCAGTTGTGCCTTCATACTTATAGATGCCTCGTAAGAAGTCCTTCCGTCGTTCAGAGGCGGCCAAGTTGCGCGCAGAGGAACGCGCACAGCGCCGTGTTGACGTTCCTCTGCAGTGGGCTCGTGACGACGACCTTGAGCGTAAGAAGCTTTTTTCATTAAATGTTTAATGTGGCAATAAGATGTATATTCTCTTTGTATGATTTAAAAAAAAAAACAAAAAACTTTCCCCCCATGCATTTTGGACCATTTTTCTTAAAGTTGCTTAATTGATGTTAACATGAAGTATGATTACCAAAGTTTGACATGTTAAATTCCATGTTCTTTTTGCCTGTTTATTTAAAGGTCACGGGACTGGGCACCGGCACAAGGTGCGTGAATGGCCAAAGGGTGTCACAGGACGCCAGCACAAGTTGGTCATTCCAGCTGAGGACCCTAACAAGAAGGTATTATTGTTTTAGACTTCATGCCCAAATACTTGGTAATCATGAGAGTTGTTCATTTTAAACAGAAATCCTTTATGTCATTCCAGTTCGTGCTTCTTGTTGGTGCCTCCCATCTGCGAAGCATCGCAGATGGCATTGTGAAGATGCCTGATGGAGGGCAAAGGGGCATCTCCTTCGGTGTCATGTCGACACCTGGAGCGTGTGCCAGGCAGTTGAGGGCAGAACTGGTCGCGTCAGTTCTTCCTCGCACACCTGACGCCATCTGCGTCACCTGCCCAACCAACTGTTTGACGGCGAGCCGGACCGTCGAAGAGGCTGGGGTTGACTTTGCCCTGCTCCTGCGGAGCGCCCTGGATCACTGTCCTACGGTACACCCATTCTTTTTTTATTTAGCTGTTCTGGAGCAATTGTTATATGTTGGTCACAGTTTTATGTAGTTGTCTGAAGTGTTGCAAAAACATGAGGATGACATTTTGAGAAGATGTTTTAATGAGACATTATTGTTTTGTGTAGGTGTTTGTGACAGACTTTCCACCTCGTCTGACCATCCCAGTGGCCCAGCAGGAGCTGTTCAGGCAGGAATTCCACCGTGTGGCAGTTCGAATAGGTACATCTCAAAACTATTTTCATATAATGTATGTGGATGGATATGAGCAAAATTTGTAAAATTCATGAGTTTTTCTTTTGGTTTGTTTTGTTTGTTTTTAAAGGGGTGAAATTCTTTCATTTTGCCACCGAGTGCTTTCCGTTGGATCGACTTGATCTGTGGAGCAGAGATGGTGTAAGTAGAATATGTTGTGTTTCCATATCATATAAGGCATTCATGTTAATGTTAAATTTTTTGTTTTCTAAATAAACTTTATTTACCTCTGCAGGTTCATTTGAGTGATCGCTTTGGGATGGACATCCTTGTGCAGTGCCTGTGGAAGGCTGCTTATCTGGTAATCTTTTTTGTGCATACTTTATTTCTTTTATGTTTGTGTTTGTAATCAAATTCTTCTCTGTATTATAAATATGTTTGTATGTGGGTGTTTATTACGTAGACTGTAATTGTATTTTTCAAGTTGCAACTGTGAAGCATGTACTAGTTTTATATTTGATGGAATGCTATTGACACAAGATAAAATTTTGTCTGTTCACTAGACCCTGGAGGCTGCAGCACCACCAGCACCCCCTGCACCCCCTGCACAGGTTCGTCCCAGGACACCACCTCTGACGGTCACTCCTCAAATTGTCGTGAAGGGGGAGGTGACCGTGCCCCGACAGCCCATCCTCGATGGAGAAGGCTTTGAGCTTGTTGGACCAGGCAGGAAGGTAATTACACTTAAATGGTCTGGTATACATCTTTAGCAGTTTACTGAGGTAGTGGCAAGTGGATCTATATGTAATACAAGCTCTGCTTTTTGTCATTACAGAGGAACCACCCTGGGGAGCTTGCAACATCCTCAGCACCTAAGAAGAGGGTGGTTCATGAGATGGTTTGTTAAATTTCTTAAACTAAACAATTAGAGTTTATTATATGTGCAGTTTGTGTTTCGATGAGCGTAAAAGTCAGCATTTGTCTTTGTATGTTTTTCATAGGTGGATGGATCAGAGGTTGTGTTGCAGGAGTGTTCTATCCCTCTGAATCCTGTCTGGTTCAGTGGTGCTGTGCTGGATGCGATGGATCGGGTCGTTCCATCGCAGCTGGCTAGCCCTGTGGTCAGCACAGCTGTTCCGCAGACCCCAAAGGTAATTGTCACCTTTTTTTTGTTCATCCTTTTTCACCAATTACAAATAAGTAATAGTCAAGAATACTCATACTTTCCAACAGGGTTCATGTATGATATACATTGTAATAAAAGTTAACTTTGCTGTTTTTACATCAGAAACCTCGCGTGGAGCAGCGTGGACGGAAACCTGCGCCCTTCAAACCCCGTGCAACGAAGCAATGACTGTGTAACATGTCTGTAGCATTGACTAAAACAGCAGAGCAGTAGGAAGAAAACATGATGTTTTTTGGGGGGTTTGTTTTCCTAGGTAGAGGCAACACCAAGTTCTCCTGTTTGTGCCAGCGCTGTGAAGGTGGTGGTCCAGGAGCAGGTTGGTGCAATTTTAAAAAATATTCCACAAATATTCAGTAATTGTAGTATAAAATGTAGTCAGTTGTCTTTATTAATGCACTCTTCGACCCACGTTTATGTAGTTTTTTTGTATGTGTTTTCATAGGTTGCAGCCCCTCCATCGCCAGAGGTGCCTGCATGTGCTGTGGAGGCGGAGGAGCTGGTTGGTGCCATTTGAAACACATCCCACAAATTTTACTCTTGAATGTTGCATGCAACATTAATTTGTAGTTTGAGTTAGGACTTTAAACTACTGTGAAATAAACATTTAAATGTTAAAGCTTTTACTGGACATTTGTGCAGTCCTGAGAAATGATACAATACATGCTGATAGTTGGTTTATGCAGTTTTTTTTTCCCCCTTTTTTGTAGGCCGAGGCCACACCAAGCCTGGTGTTGTCTGCCAGTGTCCAGGAGGAGGTTAGTTCAAGTTTTTTTCAATATCAAGCATTACAAATTTGAAAGATATTACTCTTCAAAGAGTCTAACGTTGGGTCACTTTATTTTTATATAGATTAGGTTGTATCAACTGTATCATGTCAAATTTAAGAAAATGAAACCAAATTAAACTGTGTATCACTATGTATGTTTTGGCCAAATTTGTCCATATGTAGATGATGATGAAGTCTGTGTGCTGAATGTCTTTTTTCTCTATTTCAGGTGGTGGGGGCTATGCCAAGAGTCGTTAAAGGTCAGACTGATTCCATGTCCAGGCCTGGTGACGTTGAGGCTAGCAGCTCTGGCGAGGATGGTAGGTCTGTAAGGTCTATTCAGGGCTCATTTCATCAGGGAGACCAGAGATTCGAACGCGGAGGACTTCAGTGTATGGCGATAAGTTTGACAGCTCTAGCGAAACACAGAGTTGAGAGCGTGCTTTCCTGGCAGTCACGTGATCTGGATGAGGTTTTAGTTGCAGGTGATCAGTTGTATAGATCTCTTTGGGACAGTGGCAGGGTGAGAGGCAGTTATAGAATGCTGTGTGTTCCTGACTTGCCCCCACAGTCAGTTATTGATGGACACACTTTTGAGTTTGAGTATGGTGACTTTGTCAATGGATTTGTAGATTCAGTTGAGGTTGATGAGGAGTTTATTCGATCAGGCCTGGTGTCGACTTTAAGAGATGGCCTACAAAAGATGTCCAGCCAATATGACACATGTTTGCTGACAGTGATGGACAGCACATGTGCAATCGTGAAGACAGATGGACAGTATGCAGTCGTTGACTCCCATGCACGCAGTGCTGATGGGATGGTAGATGGAACAGGGAAGAGCGTTGTTGTTCATTTCAGCAGTCTTGAACAACTGTGTAAGCATATCGAGAGGTTTGCGTCCATGTTTAAACAGACTGGAAAGCAATTTGAGCTTGCAGGTGTTCGGGTTGTTCTCAAATCTGCTGGTGCCAATGTAACGCTAAAAATTGGAGATAGTGAGTCAGATAGTGACGTAGCTGAAAAATGTAGTTTTTTGCCAACAGTTTGCATCAACCAGAGTCAGCAAGGTGAAAAGCGTAATATGTCAGCGGGCACGTTTAAATCTAAAAAGCTTAAGATTAGTGATGCTACAGAAGTTAATTCAGATGTTGAGTTTTTAAGTGAAGTCACGGCAGGAAATTCAGATGTTGTGTTTGTTAGTGAGGTCACGAGTAAAGGGCTGCAGTTTAATCCTCTTAGTGTTGATGTTGCGCAGGTTATGTGCCGACAGCTGAAGGTAGAGTCAGAGAGACAGGCTAGAGTTATTACAGCTGTTGGTGAGTTAGGACCTCCATGTAGAAATGAGAAAATAAAACCTGATGGAAATTGTTTCTTTAGAGCAGTCAGTCAAGCTGTTTGTGGGACTGAAAGATATCATCAAAAAATTAGAAATGCTGTTGTTAAGCAATTAGAAAACAATGCGGTGGCTTATAATAGTATTTTGAGAATAGAATATTCTTCGATGTCAGAATACATCAGCAAATCAAAAATGAGGTCTGTAGGTACTTGGGCGACCGAAATAGAGATTCAAGCAGCAGCGGATTGTTTTGGTGTAAGTATACATACGTACTGTAATGACCGCTGGCTTGAATATAGGTGTAAGAATAGTCTGTCTGACCAGGGGATTTATTTAGAAAATTGTAACGGCAATCATTATGAGACAGTTGTTTGTGTTAAGAGGCCTCAGATGCAGTGTTGTTATGGTTACTGTAAAGCTGATGCAAGTAGTGGGTACAATATTAGACCACAAACTAGGCAGACAGGAAGTGTAGTTAATGTAGACAGTTTGAGTCAGGTTGCAGATTCAAGGTGTGTTGTAGAAGTGATAGATATTGAAGAGAATGTTGCAGAAAAACAGCAGTGTAGTACATTGTCTTTAAAGGACCAAATTGCATTAAAATTTAATCCTTTAGGAGCAGATGTTGCTAGAAATCTTTGCAGTAAGTGTGACATAGAGTTTGAAAAGCAGGATGTAGAAGCGCTGACAGTGTCAGGGTCTTTAGGTGTTGTTTGCAGGACAGAGACAGTTGAACAAGATAATAGTTTCTTTAGAGCAGTAGCTCAAGTTATTAGTGGCTCGCAGAGGAGACATCGCAAGATAAGACTTGCTGTAGTGAAATATATGGAGAATAATAGTGAAATGTATTTAAAGATACTAGCAAAAGGATACTGTTCTGTTTCAGAATACATTGATAAATCCCGTATGAAGTATGTCGGACAGGCTGCAACAGCGATTGAAATTCAGGCTATGGCAGATTGCTTAGGAGTTGATATATTTACATATAGTGGTGGGAAATGGTTTAAATACAGTTGTAGGAGTACGAGGTTGTCAAGTGAAGGGATATATGTAAACCAAAATGAGAACAATCATTTTGACGCAGTTGTTTGTGTTCAGCAAAGTGAAAAGCAGGTTTGTTTTGGTTTGTGCAAAAATGAGTCAAAAAGTCAGTACTTATGTACAAGGAGTTTAGTAAAGAAGTCACAGAGTAGTGAAAATATTTGTAGGTCAACTAGTAATTATTGTTTTTCTAAGTATTTGAAAAAAAAAACAAAGGAAAGGGTTAAAGGGCATTATCAGATAAATGTATTGTATAGGCAGAAACTTAATGAAATAGGTAAAAGTAAATATAAGGAAAATGCTTCGTTGGGTAAAAGTAAATATAAGGAAAATGCATCGTATAGGCAGAAACTACAGGAAATGAGTAGAAGGAAATACAAGTATAATGTGCTTCATAGGCAGAAATTAAAGGAAATGGGTAGAAGGAAATACAAGTGTAATGTACTACATAGGCAGAAATTACAGGAAATGAGTAGAAGGAAATACAAGTATAATGTACTTCATAGGCAGAAATTACAGGAAATGAGTAGAAGGAAATACAAGTATAATGTACTTCATAGGCAGAAATTAAAGGAAATGAGCAGAAGGAAATACAAGTATAATGTACCTCATAGGCAGAAATTAAAGGAAATGAGTAGAAGGAAATATAAGTATAATGCACTGCATAGGAAAAATGTCAAAATCATGAGTATAAGAAAGTATTACAGAAATCTAGAGCATAAGAAGCGTGTAATTGCAGATAACAGACTGAGGATGCAAAAAATTAAAGAAAAGGCAAAGCAGCTTGATTTTGTTATGGAACAGTTTTTAAATAAAGTGAAAGATGGACCAGATTTTGTGTGTTGTGTTTGTAATAGATCGTTGTTTAGACACTCAGTATTAACTTGTAAAAGAGATTATTATAGTAGGAATAAAGTGGTAGCCTCAGTTGCAGAGAAATGTATAACGGAGGAATATTTGCACAAATGTAGTAAGGATTGCGCGATTCCTTGTCAGTGGTTAGAGACAGCTAGAGGTCAGTTGTGGATTTGCTACACGTGTCATTTTAAGATTAATAAAGGTAAAATGCCACCTGAATGTGCAGCAAACAATTTAGTAGTTGATCATATTCCAGCAGAGTTAGCATGTTTGAAACCTTTAGAACAGCATTTGATTGCGCTTAATATACCGTTTATGAAAATGTTAGCGTTGCCTAAGGGTGGACAAAATGGAGTGCATGGACCGGTTTCATGTGTTCCTGCAAATATAGTGCAGACTAGCAATTTGTTGCCTCGTTCAAGTGCAGAGGGATCTTTGTTGCCAGTAAAATTAAAGCGTAAGTTAACTTATAAAGGGCATTATGAGTATCAGTATGTAGACACAATGCACATTAGGAAAGCATTGCAGTATTTAAAACAGACAAATGTGCATTACAAAGACGTAGAGTTTAACGATGTGTGGCTAAATGAGTTTTGTAAAGAACAAGAGAATGAGGTTTTAGAAAAGAGTGAGCGTGTTGAAGAGCGTGGCGAAGAATCAGCTGATGTAGGTGAGGATGAGCTTTTGCATGATAGACAGCAGCATTGTATGTTCCAGGATACATGTCTCTTGCCTGTAGATATCGGTCAGGAAGCGCTAGATCAGTATTTTGATGATATATTAAATGTGGCA
>MDSP01000156.1_pt1 | contig 15459 bp, 5 predicted proteins | sample 1005811 | NCBI WGS metagenome assembly MDSP01 (sample SAMN05526596, study PRJNA338239) | gut metagenome | isolation source: stomach gut content | host: Naso elegans | place: Saudi Arabia: Red Sea | collected 2011-04
CCGTCATCTAACTGTCCTGCCCTGAGTTGAGGCTGTCAGGCCTCACATGGTTTTGGGATGTGGTTTGAATTTAAGAGTCTGTCAGCCTGAGCGCGAGTCTTCAGTCAGGAGGTGAAACCGAACAGACATTGTTGCTCTGCTGCCTGCTGATCAACAGATCACTGTCTCGCTTCAGTCAGACTCCAGCAGTGCCTCCTGGTGGTCAGGAGGACTGCAGCATCACACGTGACTTAACCGCTGTGTGTTGTAGTTGTGTTGTAAAATGTCCAACTGAGTCCAACTTATAAAACATCTTTTGGTCATTTGAACTTCAGTCTGAGGACGTTGGTGACAAACTAGTTGATGCTGTTTGATGACGTGTTCTTACATCATCAGGAGCAGCAGCTGTGAGCAGCTGGCTGGTTCATGTGTGCCTCTGTCGTGTTTTTATGAATAAACATTTTGTCTACAGAATAAAAAAGAATCAGATTTGAACCAAGATGATAACTGTTGTGTCAGTGTCAGTTTTCAGTGCACAAAGCAGATGTTTTCTTTGAAGGGATAAAAATCTGTTTTGGGTATCAGTCTCTCTCCTTTAGATGTCTTAAATTTGAGGTGATTTTTTTCCCTTTCCAGTGTTCCTTTCAAAGTAAATGGGTGATTTCTAAAACGCACGCACCCTTTTGCTGGCAGTTTCTAGAGGTTCACTCTTGAAAGCATGGAAACTCTGAAAACATCCATTCATGTTTGAAATCACCTGTTTACCCTGGATCAGTGCTGAAGAAAAACCCTTCGGACATATGAAAGGGAATGTTTGCAGTGAAACATCAGTGAAGAAGCTGTGCATGTTTGAATGTTGTAGGAGGGAGCCAAGATGGCGCCAGTGTAAGACGCTCTTTTTCGCGGCAGACCAACTCCTTGTGCAGAACTTGAATTTTTAAGCACCCCTTGGCACGATACCTTTGGGATTCGTTACACGGTGAGGTAGATAAGCCGAGAACTTTAATTTACGCTTCTGAGCGAACCCCTTTTTCTTTTTTTCACTTGAAGACATTGACGCTAACAATCTTAGCTGACGCTTGCTAGCTGAACGTCAGCTCACAGCGGCGCAGTACAATTGTTGTTTTCCACTTGGAAGGAAATTTTATAATGGAAAACGCCGCCACGGACGTAGAAAATATGGAGACTGCAGCAGAGAGGGTGAAACGGCTACGTGACTATTCTAAACAACACATAGACGAACACCAGTTTCTCTTGGACTCACCCTCCAACAGTCCGCTCAAGAAAATCACACGCCGGGAGGATCAAGACGGCGTAACAAACGCCACTCTGCTCGCCGCCGTTAATAAGATAGGACCAAATCAGGACTCCCTTCTGGAGAAGCTACAGAGTATTGAGAAATGTGTTAACGATAACACAGACGCCATCCGCACTCTGTCCATCTCTTTTAGAATCGTGCAGGAGCAGGTGGGTGGTCTCTCTTCAAACATAGCGGTGCTGGAACAGAAAGTCCTCTCACTTACCAAAGAAAATGTAACACTGCGGGAACAAATTAATGAAATAGATGCGTACAAGAGAAGATGGAACCTGAAAATATCCGGCATCCCTGAACAAGAAAACGAGAATGTTAAGATGACTGTGATTGATTTACTGTCCAGAGTTTCACCGGGGATTGCCGACTCCCTTCAAAACTCAGTGGATGTGGCACACCGCCTTGGACCAAAAAACAGAAAGGCTGGCAATAAGGACACAAACAAGCAGCCTCGCCGCATTATTGTGCAGTTTCTGTCTCGCACGCACCGCGACCTCTTTTGTGACTTCATTAGCAGTGCACCCGAAGAATTTTCCAAAGCTGCACCTCTGTGGCACCAGATGATCTTTCAGGGACTCAGCTATAAATTTGTAAATCGATTCATTTTGTGCCATCATTAAATGTTGCGCTTGTTCAATGTTGCCCGCCTTCTTGATCACATCATTTTTTACAGCCATGATTATTTTTCTGGCTTTCTCGTACGGTGGCATTGTAACATTGTCACAGTCTGCCAACTCCGCCATGAGCATCTCTTTCAGTTTGGTAAGGCCAGGTTGGAATGCCAGGGCAGGTAGTCTGACGTTGGGGAAAATTTCCATAAAAACAGAAGAAACCAGAAACCCGCACACTTCATAACGCTTTTGGACTCGGTGATCTGTGACCTCTTTTGTGACTTCACCAGCTTCATCACTGGTAGCTGACTTGGTGGATTTCCTGACACTGCACCCGAAACCAGATCTGAAGAATTTTCCAAAGCTGCACCTCTTTGGCACCAGACCATCTTTTAGGGACTTAGCGATAAATTCGTAAATCGATTCATTTTGTGCCATCATTAAAAGTTGCACTAGTTCAGTTAATTGCGCCTCCTTGATTAGATTATTTTTCACTTCCTTGAATAAATCCTTTTTCACTGCCTTGACTATTTTTTTGACTTTGTGGGGCCATGGCATTTTAACTTTGTCACAGTCTGCCAGCTCTGCCATGAGCATCTCCTTCAGTTTGATAATGGCTGGTTGGATTTTCGGGTCAGATGAATGGATGACTTCCATAATTTCCATAACCGTATAAGTAACCAGACTCTGGCACAGTTCTTCATGCTTTTTGACTGGGCGATCTGTGACCTTATCTGTGGCTTCATCACTGGCTTCATCACGGGTAGTTGACTCATCAGTGGTAGAAGCTGACCCTGTAACCTCGGAAGTCAAAGTGTCAGAATTATTTTCCAAGGGGCGATTTGTGTCCTGTTGTTGTGCCTCTGTTGAACTTTGATGACCTCTCTTGACTTTAGGCAAGCTGGAGAGGTTTTTAACCGTACAGCGAAGGCGTTTCGCCCTATGCTGTAATATCACCTTGTAATTGCAAAGGTGGGGGTCGATCCCATTTTTTAATCTTCCATCGGTGTCATCAAGGCATAACAACCGTAAGTAACCTGTGGAATTTAGTGTCTTCTCTATTGCGTCTGACACATAATTTGTCATCCGTGCTGTGCCATGGCAGTTGATGTCCTTTAAAAGATGCTCCATCATAGACGGTGGTAACTTAGGTAACTTCCAGTCGTGGGCATCGGGATCTTCTAAGATGTCTTGACATATTAGAGCTGAGCAGAGTATTTTCACGTAACTCTTCATAATGCAAGTGTCTATTGCCTCATAAATTGATGGAAATTTCCGCCAGCAATAACTTAAACCTAACAGGTCGTCCAGGAAAACTTGAGCGAACGACTCGAGGTACGGTTCGATCATCTCTTCTCTCTGATTGGTACACATGGTAGCCTTAGCTTAGCTTAGCTTTGTTAGCTTTTGTTACAGTGTTCTCAGAACTGAATGTCTTTGGATTTGTGTCCTTTACAGCCTTTTGGTGAACATATAAGGACCTGAACATTAGCCTGCAAACTTGAAAGCCACATCAAAGGACATCGAACGTGACGTGACGTCACAGATACGCTCGGCCTCGCGTCATCGTTGTGGGCGGGGCGTCCGCGTAATCCGTTCCCTCCGCCTAAAATAATGCAAATGCGCGGATTTCAAACTCGGATACTAACGCTGACGAGCGGTCACGTCCTACTTTGACTCATTTCAGCCGGTTGACAAAGAACGATACTTCAAAAAACTTCCCAGCATAGGCTTGGATTGTTGCCCGTATCGTACAAAAGAGTCGATCGACGAATGATCCAACTCAACGGCCGGAAGTGACATTTCCAGGTATGTTTTGCTACCTGATTGAAACACCGGGTGAGAGACAACGTCACATTTGCTACAGATATGATGAATTAAACTCACAATAATATTAGTAATTGAAAACCGTTAGCTCTAAACAGAGTAGCATGTGTTGGTGAATTCCACGAACCACGATGTGCTATATCACGCAGGAATCGACACAGAGAGCAACCTCGAAAACTTCGGGTCATCACTTTTTTACCAGTGGATTTGTCGGGGTCGTTCTACGTCACCAAACGCCACGTAAAGACACTTACCTGTTCCGGTGTGATGTGAAGCCGTCCTGCACGGTGACAGAAAAGCCACATCGGACGTGGGTCGCTGCACAGGGGGGTGGTGCTATCCTGGCTGCCCACTGTGACTGCATGGCAGGGTAAGTTTTGTTTGTGTGTGTGTGTGTGTGTGTGTGTGTAACACTTACTGATATTGATATTTGCCCAGATCACTATGCATGGACCGTTATTTTAATTTTTGCTGTATTTTTCAGTCTTGGTGAAACTTGTTCCCATGTTGCTGCTCTCTGTTTAAATTGGAGGCTTGTGTTCAGCTGAGGATCAGCCTGCCTGTGAGTGGAATAAGATGTGTGTTAAAAAGACTGAGCCTGCCCTTTGTTGCAGAGACAACTTTTTACACAGAAGACACATCATCAAGAAAGTGGAAGAGAAAAGCTCCAGTCCCCAAAGTCTGTTTTTCTCAGCAGCAACAGTTCCTGACTATGCTGGCTGACAGATCGCCTGATGCTGTGGCTTTGAACCGTTTGAGGGTTTTGCCAGACCATCTAAGAAGCCATGGTGTTTCAGCCAGCATGAGCTAACTGAGGAGGAGGTGGAGGATGTGGAGAGAGCAACTATCAGCCAGGCATCCTGTGTACAGTGGCACCAAGAGTGAGTTCAGTCAATCTTTATTTATAAAGCACTTTTCAGATGTCGTATTACAGGCTCCATAGCCCAGCGTGTCCTGACAGCTGCTTAATAAATCCAAGCAAATCGTTAATCAACACAATATGTCAACAAAGACACAGGCCAGTTACAAAGCCATGGATCCAGTGGGGGAGACACCACGAGCATGATGCCACTGATACCTATCGCTATGCTGTTGGAGCTGGAGGTCCCACTGCCAACATGTCCTCAACCACATCCATCTGTGCTCCAGTGGACTCACCACATCACAACCTGGTCATCAGGAAGGCTGCTTTCCACATTTGCCAGTCTATGCCATACTTGGGCCTTTCATGTGATGGCTATGTATTGTGCCAGTGCTGTGGTGAGGGCGTTCTAGAGGCTCAGTGTCCTAAGTCCAAGACACTTTGAGCGGATACCAGCAGTGGCTTGAAGACAAAAAAGGACACCTGGAAAGTCTGACAAGCCTGAAGAGGAGCCACATATATGTCACACGGGTATTGTAATATTTCCTGCTATATACCTCTAAAACCTAAATTAAGTGTTACAAGATTTTGTGAGATAATCCGACATGCAGAGACAATATTGTAAATATTAGTGTTATGAAGATTACACTGCATTTGATTGTATGTGCACCAATTATGATACTACAAACTAGGCCAGGACAAATGACAAAGGCCAAATTAGCAGGAGGCCCCCTTAAATAAATAGATTTATGACAGCAGAGCTAGTTTGGAGCCAATCAGAGTCCAGAATGAACCTGCAGGTCACAAGCAGAGCGAACACACTGATGTTTACAACGTTTACATCCTCTGAGTTTGTTTGTTTGTTTCACATTTACAAGATGACACGAGTGAGTCCCACAGGCATCCAGCATGTGACACAAGGTGGCAGCTGATGAACACGTCTGAGGAGTCTTCCTCGTCTAAGGAGTCTTCCTCTCTAGGAGTCTTCCTCGTCTTCGTCGCCTCCATGCTGCTGCACGACACTGAACCGTTGTGTTGATGTGATGATGTCGAACGAACTCCTGACGCGGTGATTAAAAACTTCAACAACTGTCATACATTCCTCTGTCTTTATGCATGAGCACTAAAGTGTTACCATGGCAACATGTTAACCTGTAACAGGTCAAAGTTGAAGGTCACCTCAGTTTCACAGTGTGGAAACATTCTGTTAAAAATTACAGTTAAATTCAACTTCGTGCCCATAATGATGTCAGAATGCAAGTCAGAATAAAACATGTCATATTTTCAGATGGTAATTATTGATGCATTAATGTGTCGAATGACTGAATGCTGCAGCTCACTTTCATGAATTTATACAAAATAACATCACCGTTTATTTGTTGACTCCATGTGGTATGATTAAGTGAAAAAGTAAAAGTATACATGTACATTTAGACATTTTAAAAAATATATTTTTTGTAATACTTTGTTGACTAAAATGTTTTTTTCTTGTGGGATAAAAAAAAGTTTGAAGAAAAAAAACTCTCTTTCAATTGTGTATGAGTGCTAGCATGCATGAGTAAATGTGAGTAAATGTACTTAGTTACTCTCTGTCATTGGTCAGAGTTCAGATAACGTACAGTGTGAAATGATGTGAAATGTTTGTAAAAAATCTCCTTATGAGAAATTAAAACAACAATATTGGAATTAAGTTTATGATTCAAAACACTTTGATTTTTTAACATTTAAATTTTTTAAATTATTCTGATTGATGCAAAAGTCACATTTTTCATATAAATAAGAGATTCTTTTAATCAGAAACTGATGCAGATGTTTCATTTAAACATTTTTGAAACTGTCTCTGGTGTGAAGTTCACAAATATTACCAACAAAATGTTTACAGTATAATAATTTTACAAGACAGTTAGAGGTGGACATCATTTAAATTACTTATATTATTGATCACTTGTTTTATTTATAGTGGGGCAGCATGGCTGACCTATCGTTCATTTTGTGATAAAAGCACCAAATTTAGTAAGTCCATTGCTTAATATATGTTGAATGAATCTGGATATTGGGCCATTGCAAATTTACATTCTGATGACTGTGGCAGCCATTTTCCAAAATGGTGGCCAGCAGTAACTGGCACAGAATGCTTTGCCTACCCTACAGCTGATGTTTCATGTTTTCAGCACCACAAATATAATTTAGAGACATGTTAAAGAGGGGGGAAAAAAAGCTGTATCACTCTATAGGACAATAATAAACTAAAAAATTTCTCTTAGATATTTTGTGTGTGCCTGATGGCTGGTGCCATTGATTAGTAAATATTAATTCCCAGTCCCCACAGAGACCATCAGTTTTTAATCAGGGTCCCAATAAAGATACATGAGCCACAATTTGTGGTGTGCTTTTGTTTGCATTCGTTTGAAATGTCCTCACAGAGATGTTTAAGCGTGTGTGTGTTTAATTAGCCAATCAACATCAGCTGTGTTTAACTGTAACTTGACAGCTTAATATAACTCAGACAGAGAAATCGCCCTGATCGCACACCTCGAACAAGTGGGTATTTTGGTAACTAACTGTGAGTTGTATCGATGAAATGACCACATGTAGAGCGCCACAAGGACTTGCTGAACAAAGTTATATAACTTTTGTGTGGATAACTTTACAAACCTGGCAGCCTGAGCGAGAGATGTGCTTTGCACATCAGGCACACAATGAAAGAAATGCACCAAAATGGTGAGATATATATAGTGATTTATAGTGGATGAAACTGTAGCAGTATTAACAAAGGCCATGTCCATGTAAAAAAAGTGAACATACTGAAGCCATTAACTATTAAACTGTAGCAGAATTAACATATGACATTTAACAGTAATAATGCACAGAAGTCATTAACTATTAATTGATGGCATACAGTGCCCAGTTGATCTTGTCTGCAGATTGTGATTTAGAAGATGTTGTGGCTGTTGGACACCCTGTGTCCAACTCCCTCACCAGTTGTGTCAATTAGTAACCACCACCACCATTTTGAATATTATGTGACCTGCAATAATGCAAACACCACAGATTCAGCAGTCAGAAAGAACGTCTTGTATTTTACAGCTAATAAATTCTACTAGAACAAGTTGTAGTACTTTTCTGGTAGGATACTTGTACTAGTATATTAAATTAATACTCTTCTACAAGGGCTGTCACCCTTTTTTCAACGTTAACCGTATCCTTGGATGTGGGAAAAAAAACAACATTCTAACTGTATTTACCAGGTTCAGATTTAAAATTTACAGTATGTAAGGGCTGCAGATCTTTTTTTGTGCTATATTATCCAGCAGAGTGCTCTAACAATTCACCAAAAGCTTGACCCATTCGTGCTTTTTCAAGTAGTTGCCTTTGACCACATGTGTTGTTTCACGTAACACCGTAAAATGGACATGAGCAAAGCCATCACGACACAGAAATATCTGAGAAGCAGTGTATGGAAGTGCTTAGGGTTCTACACAGTAAATGGGAAAGTCATTAACATTAACAGAAATAAAGAATTATATTGTTTGTCAACTTTGTAAAAAGCAGTTGTTACTGTACTGCATAATTTAAATAGCTGAATTAAGCTTGCCATTCAAGTGAGCTGAGACACAACAGACGAGTGTAGCTGGACCAAAGTGAGTTAATGTAAACGTTGGAGGCCTCGCTGCAATCTGGTGTGGCCAATTTTATGCTCCTTGCTACTGTAGCACTAAAAGAAGTGTGGAGATAGTGGATACTTGACAGAAATGCATAGTTTTTTCCCCTCTTTGTAAGGGTGTTGAGGAGTAGGGTTGCTAATGTTGAATAAATTCAAAGGAACTACTGCCAAGTTTGAATGTGGTTTTTGAGAAAAGTGACAGCCCTACTACTGCTACTACCAACTCATTAGCTTTAGATGTGATGTGATGTTAAATGCAATTTGAGATATTTAATGTTTTGTGATTTTTTTGTTAATTGTATTAACCACTGCAACTATTTTTGCATGTCTTGTAAGCCCATGAGGACACTTAATAAATAAAATTAAGAAAAATCAATCAATCAATCATTACTAGGTCTGCTATTTATCACTGAGATGTCAACATTCCACAATACATAATGTACAATGTCTTATCCTCCCACAGACAGCGCTGCCACCACTGCTAGTCACATGTCCCAAGCTAACTAGCTAGCTAGCAAGCTAACTAGCTAGCTTGTTAGCTAGCTTGCAGATTCACTCATCCACCAGGGCACGTATTGATTGTTTTTATCAGTAGCCTTAACCTATGATATTTAACATCCTTTATACATACTGATTGCAGATGAAATATAATGTTGACTTTGATCGACAGTCGACTGCACTGGTTGTGGCAGGAAGCATGTGCTGGCTAGCTAGCTGGCTGGCTTCCTGTGGTGGTGGCAGTGGGGTAGCTTCAAAGAAAATATGTCTGAGCTCTGTGTGTGTCTAACTGTATTTTTCTCAATTTAAAGTGTATTTACATTTTTAAAAAATATTTCAATTAAATTAAATGGCTGCTACGGCCACCAGGGGGTGATTTTGTGATGGCCCAATACCCAGATTTGTTCGAAAAAAATCCACCAACACATCTACCAAATTTGGTGCTTTTAAATGAATGATTGTTGTGATATATTGAGCAAGGCCGCCATTTTGTATTTGTATAAATTTTATGCGTACATAATCTGCAAAAAAAAAAAAACTCCTGCTGTTGACGTTTTTGTTGACACTTCTGTTTGTTTGTCGTTTACTGTTTGATGTCAGCAGGCAGTGACACAAACACATGCGGAAACTGCGCAGCTATGAACGTCGTCTGCAAACACACAAAAATTAAGTCATCTAAACAAGAGAATGTTACATTACACACATACACACACATATATACATTTCTAAATGTTTTCTTTCTCTTCTTTAGCGGCTCTCTCTCTGAGAAGTATTGGCTGAGAAATATTTAGCCGTATTTTTCAGGTCTTATTCTTGACATTTTAGTGAAAATTAACTGACTTTTTCATACTCTGTTATGTTTTCAGTGACTGCCATCTACTGGTTGAAGCACTGCTATTGCAAGGCAACTTTTCGATGCATTTTAATTGGTCGATAAGGTGCACCATGATGTCACAAGTGCTATCTTTAGGCTGAGACCAGTTGCCAGGCAACCAGAGGATTCTAAAAGCATTTTTTGAATTTCAGGAATGAGGCACTTCAGCCAGAACTCTGGGGGTTTAGTCACACTTTAAAGACAGAACTCGTTTCTGATTTAATTTGAACTAAATTAATTAATTTATTTTTTTTAACACTGGAGTTTGTTTTTAAAACCACATTTTTGGATCAACTTCTTCAGTTCTTTAAATCTTTTCTGAATTTGAAATCAAGATTTTAAACAACATTTGTCAGTAGGTCATGACGTCATAGTGTCAGAGCAATCAGCTGTGGAGCAGAAGAAGAACAGTCGTCATGGTGACAATCTGTATAGAGAGTTTCATTGAAAGATGATGGACAGTAAGCACAGAGAAGAGGAGCAGCAGCATGTTGACGCTCAGCCTTGATGATCATGTCAGTGACACTGTGTGTGTGTGTGTGTGTGTGTGTGTTTGTGTGTGTGTATAGTTTATGGCAATGCTGACTGAGCAGTTACATTGCAAAACTGAGGCTTCAGTTCACAGCAGCACCTGACTGGAAATTGAACATGATGAGAATCACATGACCCGCCAGCAGCCGGCTGACAGGCTGGGCTCGGGTCTTTCGCCTCCTTAGTTTTTCTTCAGTAGTTGTGACTCACTGAGTCACAGCAGTTTTTGATCACTAAGAGAGCTTTGAATTTCTCACCAGCTTCAGCAGCAAGTTGTCGGTGCACTTCGTGCCCTGGGTTTCAGCTCTCAGGCTACATGGAGGGTACTGCTTTGAAAAGAAAGTAGAACCGCAGAGAATTCTGGGTCGGCTGTGCCAAGCAGGCTGTTACAAAAGTCAAGTTCAACAGGTCGAGACAACCTTGGTGACGGGCACGGACACTGGTGTACAGATGACAGTTTGTGTCCACAGAAAATGATAAAATTTTGTCAATTTTTAATAATTTATAGTCAGTAAATTAGATTCAGATTCAGATTCTCTTTATTGTCCCACAGGGGGGAAACTAGTTCTGAAGCAGGAGCAGACAGAAGACAACATACACAAGAGAACAGCAACAGAACACACTATGAAAGATAAATAGGCAAAGAACAATAACAACATCATCAATAAGATCAATCAAGAGCTCATACTGAATGGAAATTACTATCAAGTTACACAAGTGCAATGAGGATGAGTGCAGATGAGCAATAATAGTGCAAGAAAAGCAAACATAGGGCTAATTGCAATTATGGAATATACTCCATGAAATATGAAGAAAGTACAAGGAAATGTATGCTTACCCTGGAAAATATTACAGATTCCTAGTTAGCATATTTAAAATGTAATAAGTAATGCAACTATTTCAATTACATTTTCAAAGTAATATAACTCATTACATTTGATTACCTTTTGATTATCTAAATTTCTAACGAATGTTTTCAATTGTTGACCCTTTTTTAATGTTTGATCCAGGCAGTGGCAGACGTGGGGCGCTGCTAATTCAAACAAGAGAACCAATCAGAAGCATCAGAGCAGCAAAAAACTTTGCTAAACTGCCTTGACTGCAAATGGAAAAAAGCAACAAGATGAATATTATTTAACATACGCTTTTTACAGAAAATATTCAGATGTAACCCCCTCTGTAATCATTAACATATTCATAAGAAACTGTCATTTAATTACACATTGTTTCTCAGTAACTGTAACTAATTACAGTTACATTTATTTTGTAATTAAATTACATAATTCTGTTACATGTAACTACTTACTCCCCAACAATGTGCTTCCCTGACCAACAGGCGAAAAACTAAATACATTCATTTTGTAATTACATAAAACCCTAAACCTGTCAGACAGGAAAACAAAGCCAGTGGCTGAGATCAAACATCAGGACCATGGACAGCAGCGCCATCAAGGGCCGGGAATGATTCAGGACCTTGGCCAGAAGGAGCTCACACTATTGATGTACAAGTGCAAAAAATGCCAACAGACTCTCGACACTCTTTTCCTTGAACTTTATTTTATCTTGTCATTATTAAAGTACAGATTGTACAGCACTGAATATCATCCATCTGTTTTGTTTATTTAGAACAGAAAGTTGTAACACTGAATTCTTTGGAATCAAATCTTTAGTTTGAGTTGCACTCACAGCTATGGAACAAAAATGCAAACAGAAAGATAACAGGAATGTATTTTGTTTTCTTTTACTCTGATTTGTTTCTCTCATATATTCAAAAATGTGGGAAGGAACCGAAGAGCTCGGAGTAAACCCACACCAACACAGTGAGCATGCATGTACTCATCACAGCCAAGGGGGTTAAGCCCCAGAATTATACATGGAGTGCTGGGGGGCTGCTGTGTTGGGCGCTGAGGCACATGTGTGGCCCTATAAGACCTTAAGTTCAGTGTCATTTTCACATCCAGGTCTCTGTGTTACAAGCCATACTGAGGGGATTAATTTCTGACTTGTCTAAGTAAAACCCAGCATGCACAATGCACAAGAACAGCACACCAGCAGGTAGCTAATATTGTCAGTCCCAGTCATTAGCCTAGTTACCAGTAACACAGGCAGTGGATTTCCTGGCTCTGCACCTGAAAAGAGATCTGAAGAATCCTCCAGAGCTGCCCCTCTGTGGCACCAGATGATTTTTTAGGGACTTAGCTATGAATTTGTAAAATGATTTGTGCTGTGCCATCATAGGATGCTGCACTCCTTCCATCAGATCAGTTTGCACTGTCTCAATGTTGCCCGCCTTCTTCGCTTGGGACAGTGAGGGTCGGGCCTGTGTCCGCATCGACCTCCACCGCGGGTGAGACGAGCACCTATGTGCACATATACATTCATACTACTGTGTATACTACACGTCAGACACCACTAGACACAAACAGTGGTATTTCAAGTGCTTAAAAAAAGTCTCATACGCACTACTTAGATATTATGTGCCCCTTGTACTTTTCATTGACACCAATTCTAATGACAGTCTTTTGGCTGGATATAAGCAGCTCCTCGAGAGCGAAGTGGGTTTCATTGCAGATTTTTTTCAGCCTGAGGATGTTGCATAACATCCTGATTTGCATGCTGTAATTTCCCTGGTCAACCTCGTAAAACAAGCCCAACCAAATTTCAATAATATATTGACAATTTGTCAGTGGGGGACTTCTGCATATCAGATTTTAAAAACACTGACCCTATTTTACAATAAAAGGCTGATATATTGTATTTTTTTTACGAAAAGACACTTACAGGTTTTCAGTAGCTTAAATGTTGTAGCTGTCTTGCAAAAATTGAAATTTGTTTTGATGTTTTTTGTATAGATTCTGGTTATTTTAAGTATTATAAGTAGTAGTACACAACAGATTGCACATACATCCACTGTTGTCTGTTGTACTCAGTGTCAATTTGGGAGCATTTAGGGTATTTTTGCAAACTTCAGTCAAGAAGTAATGTAAAAAATCAATCAAGTACTGAGCTCTGTAATGAGGCAATGCATTATTATTAAAATAAATTCTAGTTTAGTTAGCCTGCCTCAGTGATAAGAGCATGCCAGTGAATTTTGTACTGAATCAGATAAGACATATTGTTGTTTTTATGAAAAATATTTCTGCTAAAACAGCTATTTTATCTATAAACTCTGGTGTTCAAGCGTCAAAGCTTGGGGATTTATCTGATAGCTTTTTTGTAATATCTAGTCAAGTATCTAAGTTAATTGAAGATGTATCAAATATTACAGAAACTTTAGAAAAAGTACTATATGATATAGACGCTATTTTCAAAGATTTCTATATGCAAAAAGATACAATAGTTTCTAACTTCAGCAAACTTATAGAATATATTAGTGTGACTGAATATGATATAAAAAATATAGCCCTCGATATTTCTCTTCAAAATGAGTATAGTTCTAATTTAATGAAAAATATAGACGACTTAAAAGATTTAAACTCAGATATTATGTCTATACTTAGTGAAGATAGAGAAAATATAGAGTCAGTAGATAATAAAATAAATACTCTTTTAGATAACTTTAAAGAATTCAATACAAACTACAGCAACAGAGAAAATAGTCTTCACAGCATTTTAAATGATATTAATAAATTATTTGCGATTTCAGATGAGTTTAAAAGTCTAAGTGAGGACTTAACTAAAGATGTTGCAAATATTAATGATATAAATAGTACTATAAAGTCAAAAACAATAAGCTATAGGTATAAGGGTTAGAACATTATGGATATTATATTAAACAGCATGTACAATTATAACCTTAATGTACTTGAATTAATGCTATCATTTGTAATAACTCCTATAACTATAGTTATGCTTTTAATTGTAATCGCTATATACTTAAAAAATAAAGACAAAGCATATTTATCTTACTTAATATCTTTATTTCTACTGCTTGTGTATGATATTTTAATTAAGGTTATTTTTGCTTTTAATATAATATATTTTTCAGATAAAAAAATTGCCACAGAAAATTTAATAAATTTATTAATAAACATAAATGATATAGTATTTGTTTTACTCATACTATCTAGCTCTTTTATTTCATTTTTCTACTTTAAAAAAAGTAGTAATATAAAAATAATGAGCTATATTACATCTATAATTATTCTCGCTTTACTTGTAGTATATATTTTAGCATTTCCATTAAATATTAAATATGTCCAAGATGCCCTAAATACACTTTTTAGATCTGAGTATGCCGAAAAAAGCATAAACTCTTTTATATTAGATCATAGCTTAAATACAAAATATATAGCATCTATAGCCTTGGTGCAAGTGCTTATATCTTTAGTATATTCTGTACTTTCTATAATAAGCTATTCTATAAAAAATATTAAACTAGGGATATTTGGATTATTTATAAATTTGATTTCTATAAGTCTTATAATTGATATAGTATTCGACCGCCCTTCCCCATTAGAAAACAGTATAATAGCTTTACTTGTAAGTATAAGCTTATATTTATTAGTTTCTGGTATTACTGTAATCAAATTTTATGTTGATGGGGTAACTCAAGATGTTGTAATTAAAGCACGTATAAATGAAAATATTAAAAAAAGTATTGACTTGATAGGTTATCTAATTCATTCAATAGATACAATTAACTCACTAAGGTCAGATATTTCTAAGAACAAAGAATGTATAAAAGACTTAATTGTAGAAAATGAAGATGCTACGATATCTGTGTCTGAAAAAAATGAAGTTCTTTATAATCTAAATGAGTATTACAAAGAACTTGATAAAAAAAATTATGAACTCATAGATACAGTAAATGAACTTTTAATATTTATAATGTCGTCAACTCGTGAATCCATAGACAAAATCGAAGACAATAGAGGTTTATTTACCCATGCTGTAATGAGAGTATTAACACCTCCAAGCGAAAATGCCAATATTGAAAATATATCTAAAAATCTTAAAAATGTATCAAACGACTTTAAATCAAAAAGTATGACAATATTAAAAGAAATTGATAGATCAATGGATAAATTTGAAAATATAGAAAACATGACAAAATCAATTTATAAAACAATAAGCTTCATAAAAGAAACAACAAGCAAAACTTCACTACTTTCTATTAATGCAGGAATACAAGCATCAAAAGCGGGAAATGCAGGAAGAAGCTTCACTGTTATAGCAAAAGAAATAGGTTCTGTGGCAAACTCTAGTTTAAGAGGAATTGAAAAAATTGAGAAAATACTAAGCTCCATATCAATTTCAGTAGAAAATATAAAAAAATCAAGAAGGAATATAAAAAATGAA
>MDSP01000157.1_pt1 | contig 15455 bp, 10 predicted proteins | sample 1005811 | NCBI WGS metagenome assembly MDSP01 (sample SAMN05526596, study PRJNA338239) | gut metagenome | isolation source: stomach gut content | host: Naso elegans | place: Saudi Arabia: Red Sea | collected 2011-04
CAAAGAGTTAGTTGCCATACTAGATGGGGATAGGGGTAGAGGACCTTCGCTTGAAGTTTTAACCCCAACAGGTGTTACTAATTATTGGATTGAGTTTACATTTACGAAAGCTGGAATTGAAGGGGTGCTTCTTGGAGAAACAAACGTTGTAGAAGTTTCACCATATGATTTGAGTGAAGGAATTCCAACAGCAAACATTCCACTTTTTACAGCATATGATACAGTGCTAACAGCTACAAATGTTCACAATTATTTAGTAACAGATGATGATACAAGATTTAACTCTACTACACTTTATAACAACTTATTTTATGTAGACTCATCAGAAGATTACTATAGTATCCAACTTGTTTGGGATATTGTAACTACTGAAGATGCATTGGGTGAAACAGTTATTAACCCAGATTTAAAGTATAATATTTGGGTTGCTGACTCAGAAAATATTTTATTAGACTCTGAGTATTTAGAGCCAAACGTTGAGTATTATAGTAATACAGGGCCTTATGTTTATGATACTTCAAACGTAGAGGTTGGTTTTAAAACGAACATAACATCTTATTATTCAACTGATGTTGGTTCAGGAAACTATATTTTACAAGATGAATTACAATCAAATACAGCATATTACATCAAAGTAATTGCACAAGAGAGTAGTATTTTACTTGAAAATCCTCAATCTTCAAACCCAACAACGGTAGCAATTTGGATTGAGAAAGATGGAGATATTTTTACACCTCCTGTAATGGGTAAACTTCCACTTAAAGTGCGTGATGATGAATTAACAACAACTTCAGTAACATTAAATTGGTTAGAAAAATGGTATGAAATTATTTCAACAACACCAAGTCTTTATACTGAAGAAGGGGAAAATTCTTTAGCGAAAAAATGGAACCCATCAGTTTATTTATCAGTAAATGCACCATATATTAGATTTAAAAATCCAAATTATATGGACCCACCAGAAGCTACACCAACAGTTTATGAATATATCTTAAAATCGTTAGATGATTTATCAGATGTTCAAGATTATGTATATGAAAATGGTGGAACAACTTATTTTGATAACAACTTTGCAACTAGGCTAATGACACTAGGAGATGATATTAGTTATGAAATGAAAGTTGTACCATATTCTCAAATTTATGAGCAGTTATCAGAAGGTCAAGAAATCCAAGATTGGATTGAGATTAACGAATCTAGTAACGAGGAAGATTGGATTTATGTTACACCAAGTGAATACACAGATGAAGAAGCATGGGTATGGAAAGAGTTTACAGTTAATAACTTACAACCAAGTACACAATATGTAGCGATGATTAGAGTTTCTCGTATTGGTGAGAATGGTGTAAAATTAGTGCAAACTTATCCAAGTTATATTTTATTTACAACTAGAACTGAATATATCGTTCCAGAAGAAGTTCCAACTTCTCCAGAAATTTTCTTAGAAGATTATACAGATACATCAGCTTCTATTTATTGGCCAGAATACAACAATAACTTTACTTATGAAGTTAGGTATGGTAGAACTGAAAACATTGATAATGCTACAGTTTGGAACTTTGATTTTGGTCTTAGTGCAGCAGGTAATTTAAGTTATCTTGATGAAGATGTGGCACACGTTACAATTAATGGTTTATTCCCAGAAACAGGATATTATATTTGGGTTAGAGCCCTTAATGTAAACGGGACAGCCTCAGACTGGAGTAGTCCAGTTCATGTAACAACTAAAGATATGGCAACACCAGCAGTTCCAACAGGTCTTGGTAGTGCTGCATATGAAAGTATTTTAGAAGCAGACCAAGATTTTGAACCAGTTCAATCAGATTATATTACAGTTGAGTGGTCGGCAAATCCAAATGATTTTGGAACTATTCAAGAAGAGTCTATTCAAATACAATACGTATATACTCTTCAGTTTGCAAATAACGTAGAGTTTTTAGATGCAATAACAGTAGTAGTTGATGATGATTTAGGTGGAGCAACTGCAACATCTGAAATTATTGCAAAAACATTAGTTAAATTTAATGAGCTTGACGCAAATAAATCTTACTATGCAAGAGTAAAAACAACTCTTATTTTAACAGACTTGGAAACAGGTAAAGAAATTTCTAAAGAGTCTGAGTATTGTTCGAGAGTTCGCCTTCAAACGGCATCTTCTGATGATGAGTATGATGGTGGAGAAAATGACAACGTTGTAGAATTTGAAAGCGATTACACAGAAAGTTTTGAAGATGGTGTATGGACTTTAGAAGTTTTAAACCCACAAGGTGTAATTACTGATATTTTGGCAGACGATAAACATTTTTATGAAATTGATATGTCTTTATATAGAGGCAAATACGATGCAGTAACACGACGATTTATTGCTCCAAAGCCTGTAATATCAGCACTTCAAGGGCAAAACATGGGTATTAGAATAACAACTAATATCGCAGTTTATGAAATTGAAACACCATCATTCTCATATTACACAGATAATGCTGTGGCAGATGATAAAATTATTTTTGAACTAGGAACTACTTTAACTTATGACATTCAAAATATTGCTCCAGAATTCCCAAATGTAATGGAAAAAGGAGAAACTTTAGCAATGGGTATAAGCAGTACTCGTAGAGCATTTGACCAGTTAACTCAATTAACTAGTGCTATGAAAATTGGATTTAAGCTTGATAATAAGTTTGATTTCTTAGATAAAACTTATAATGTTACAGCGTATCCAACGCATACAATGAACTGGGTTGATATTCCTAGTGCAATTGACCAAAAAGAAGAAGATACGTATATTACGTTCTATAGTTCTTCACTTGGACTTTATTCTTTAAATTATACAAACATTTATGCAGCCGATTATAATTTAAGCGAAGGTATGCAATATGTAGCAAATGCTTATGGTATCACTGAACTTGGGCTAGAGTACAAGCGAGGGACAGCTGTAGGTGCTACTGAATACATTAATTTTGCTTATGGTATTGCAACAAATGAAACTAAAATCACTTTAAGTAGTTGGGTAAGTGATGAGAAAATAAATCAGGCAAAGTTATCGGGCATATTTACAGATGATGCTTCAGGGATTATTACTGAGCAACAAGCAATTTCAGGATTTGTAAGACTTTATGAATTACAAACGGGATATAGAATTACTCCTTCATCTTATGTGTTTGAAAATGCAGATGCACAATATCAAAATGCTATGTCAAAAGCTTTGGCAATTGGTATGATTGATACAAACGCAAATCCAACAGCAACAGTAAATTACGATAAATTATGTGATTTATTCTTACACTTAGGACTGTATTAAAAGTCTAACCAATAAAAATAATCTTTAAACACATTTAGAAAAAATAATTTAGCTGGCAAAACTTTATTAATTAGAGTTTTGCCAGCTTTTTAAATATCTAAACATAAATTAGAAAAATATTTTGGTGGGATATTTTAAATTAAAGCCTATTAAATAGGAAGGCAAACCTTATATTTCGTCCCATTTATACCCTAGTTCAATTAATTCATCATAAGTGTATGGAGAGGTTGCATAAAGTGAGTCGTAATAAACTGTATCACCGTCTAAATTTACACTTACCCAAGCGTGAGGCTGACCGCTTCTTCCTGTTCCAAGAATATAATTAGTTTCAAAACCAAGATAGCTTATAAGTTCGTAAGTTAAGGAAGCATAGTGAAAACAAGCTCCTTTGTGGTTGTTAATTGCATAGAGAGCATCGTCTTGAGTATTTTTTGATGATGGTACATATTTGTATTCCAAAGTGCTGTGGATTGCAAATATTGCGCCATCAATTGTATGACCATGCATATCTAAAAGAAAATCTAAATAATCTTCAAAGTTATCTTCTGTAGCAATATTTTTGGTACTGACACCATTTTCATCAATAGAAAAAATTCCCTTATAAGTGTCAGTTACAAGTTTACCATTACTTTCAAAATAATACGTTTGTCCATCAATTTCTGCCCAACCAATTGTAGGGAAGCCGTATTTATCAAAATGGTATGTTTCGTGGTCGTTATTTACCCAACCTGTCAAAAATAAACCAGTTTCTTTGTCGAAATTGTATAAAATACCGTCAATTTCTTGTACACCTCTCATTAAATTTCCATCAGAATTTATGTGATAAGTGCCAACTTCAACGTCTAACCAAGCAGGGAGAGCTATGTTATATTCTGGCTCAGGTTCTGTTCCAGAAATTTGGTAAGTGTTGTAGTCGAGGCTGATGTAAATTAGATAAAAAGCCAGTGTAATCATGATTGGAATGCTAAGTTTTGAATTGTATTGTTTCATTAATAATGCTCCTTTTTTAAAATTTTGAAAGAGAAGTAAGTAAAATATATCCCACCTTAATATTCCCATCAAACGAGTTGTTATGTTACAATGTAAAAATATTTTAAAAAATTTTTTGAATTAAGTGATTAGAAGGAGAAATTAATGGGAAAAGTAGTAGTATTAGCAGAAAAACCAAGTGTGGCCAGAGATATTGCAAAAGTCCTAAAATGCCAGAAAAAAGGTAACGGATTTTTGGAAGGGGAAAAATATATTGTAACGTGGGGGCTTGGGCATTTGGTAACTCTTGCAACTCCAGAGAGATATGGTGAGCAGTATAAAGAATGGCGAATGGACAGCCTTCCGATGTTGCCAAAACATATGAAAACAGAAGTTATTGGGAAGACAAGCAAGCATTTTCATGAAGTAAAAAAAGTTTTGATGAGAAAAGATGTTGATGAGTTGGTAATTGCGACTGACCCAGCGAGAGAAGGGGAATTAGTGGCTAGGTGGATTGTTGAAAAATCAGGGTTTAAAAAGCCAATGAAGCGACTTTGGATTTCTTCACAAACGGATAAGGCAATTAGAGATGGTTTTAATCAATTAAAGCCTGCAAGCCAATATGATAATCTTTATAAAGCAGCAGTTTGTCGTGCTGAGGCTGACTTGATTGTTGAATTAAATGTTACTCGTGCGTTGACTTGTAGATATAATGCCCAATTATCGGCTGGAAGGGTTCAGAGTGCTACACTTGCAATGATTGTAAATCGAGAAGAAGCAATTAAGAGTTTCAAACCAAAATCTTTTTATACTATTAGTGCCAAGGCTAAGCAAATTCAATTTAATTGGCAAGATGCAAAAGGTAATGGTAGACTGTGGGAGGAAAATCAGGCACGTGAATTAGTTAAAAATTTGAGTGGTGAGAAGGCTCAAGTTGTTGAAGTAAAAGAGAATGATAAGAAAAAATATTCGCCAATTTTTTATGATTTAACAGAGCTTCAAAGAGATGCAAATAGAATTTATGGTTATTCGGCAAAGCAAACTCTTTCTATTATGCAAAAATTATATGAGCAACACAAAATTTTAACCTATCCAAGAACGGACTCAAAGCATATTACAACCGATATTGTTCCGACTTTACAAGACCGTTTTAGAGCTGTGGCAGTTGGGGAATTCCGTTCGATTGCGATGGAACTTAGTCGTAAGCAAATTAAGGCTGATAAACGCTTTGCTGATAATAGTAAAGTTTCGGATCACCACGGAATTATTCCTACTGAGGAAAAAGTAAATTTGATGAGCTTAAGTTCTGATGAGCGAAAGATTTATGAACTTGTGTTAAAAAGATTTTTAGGGGTGTTTTTGCCTCCGTTTGAATATACAGAAACCGTTGTAAAGTGTTCTATTAATAAGGAAACTTTTGTGGCAAAAGGTAGAGTTATTAAGTCTCAAGGATTTAAAGAGCTTTATAATAATAGTGAAGATGATGAAGATGAACCGACTCAAACTTTGCCAAAAATTCAAGAAGGTATGACGATTTTAATTGATAAAATTGAGTATAAAACTGGGAAAACTGAACCACCATCAAGATTTAACGAAGGAACTTTATTAGGAGCAATGGAAAAGCCTCATCAGTATATGAATATTGAGAGTAAGCACGCAAAAATGTTGGGTGAAACTGGGGGAATTGGAACGGTTGCTACAAGAGCTGATATTATTGAGAAATTATTTAATATGTTTTATATAGAAAAAAACGGAAATAGTATAATGCCAACTTCTAAAGGTCGCCAACTTATGGATTTAGTGCCTGAAGATTTAAAGTCACCAATCATGACTGCCAAATGGGAAAGTGATTTTAATTTGATTAGTAAAGGGCAGAAAAAACCAGAAGTTTTCATCGGTGAAATGAAAGATTATACAAAAAAACTTGTTAATGATATCAAAAATTCAAAAGATAGATTTGTTCATGATAATATGATTAGTAAAAAGTGTCCAACGTGTAATAAGCGAATGTTGGAAGTAAAAACTAAGCACGGAAAAAGCCACGTTTGCCAAGATAGAGAATGTGGGTATAAGGAAAATGTTGCTAAATTTACAAATACAAAATGTCCAAAATGCTATAAAAAGCTTGAGCTTAAAGGGGTTGGTGATGCACAAACTTTTGTTTGTCCAAACTGTACTTTTAAGGAGAAAGCTAAAACTTTTAATGAAAAATATAGAAACAATCAATCAAAAGGTGACAAAAAGTTTGTTCAGCAATATTTAAAGAAGCAGGATAAGCAAGAAGAAGAAGGAAATTTTGCTTTTGCTGCTGCTTTTGCCAAATTAAATCAAAAAAAGTAGAGTAATTTTATCCTACTAATCTAAAACTAGGTTAGTGGGAATTTTTTATTTAAAAATTAATAAATAATAAATAGGTAAATTTTACAATTTGTGTTATATTATAGTGTATAATAAAAGTTGTACAGGTATAGAATTAATTTGGAAAGGTCGTGAAACATTATGAGAGATAATAAAACTCTTGATGAAAATCCATTAAATGCTATTGGCAAAATTTTAAAAATTGCGGTTGGAGAAAGTAATTGGGCAACTCAAAAAAGTAGATACATCAACCCAGATTTTGAACAAGGTGATATTGTACATTGTAGTGAGCTTGGAAAAAAATATTTTGCAATTGTTTGGTTAAAAGAGTCAGAACAGGGTACAATTACAGTTATTCCTATATCAAATATAAACACTGGTGCAACAAAAGACAGATTTAATATTGGTGCTATAGAAAAATTTTGTAATGAAGGTTCTACAGAAAATTTTGTTTGGTTAAATAAAATTTCTGAAATTACTTGTTCAAAAGTAGAGGTTTGTTATCAAGTTGATGAGCAAGGAGAAATTATTGAAACTGATAATATTCCAATTAAGGTAAAGTTGAACTTGAGTCAAATAGAACGAATTAAGGAAGCTATGCAAATTGTTCTTTTGGGAGAAGGTCAAACGTTGCTTGACTGGTTAAAAGTAATGCCAGAAGATTGGTGGATTAATTTAAAAGAGTTAACAACCAACATTTTGGAGCATGGAAACCGTCAGTTTAAAGCTGTAGAATTTTTTGAAATTAATGCAACGGAAACACTTTTAACATACAAATTAACGTGTACAGGTGAACAAAATTATTATTTGCCATTTAAGCAAATAAAGTATGATGAATTTATGGAAAATTTATCCAAAGTAATTTATTCTGAAATTGTAGTTACCAAAAATATTCTTATTACAAGAAATAATATTTATAAAGCTTTTTTGAGCCAGCAACCAAAGTTGGTTGAAGAGGCAGAAACTATACTTAAAGTTTTTAATGTGTAAAGATAAATCCCAGTTATTCGGCAAAAGATTGACTGGGTTTTTTTTGCATATTAAGAATTATTTTCGATTAGCTATTGACAACTAAAATCAATTAAATTACAATGAGTAATTAAGAATGCTTTTTATAAAGAAAGGATACATAATGGAACAAAAAAAGCAAAACCTAATTTCAATTGGGCTTTTTGTAGCACTGATAATTTTATCATTCATATCTATTTTTATAGGAGTGTTAGATATTTCTTTATCAGGAATTTTATCAGGGGACTATTATCAGCTAAAAATTTTATTTGCATCAAGATTACCACGGTTACTTGCAATTTTATGCACAGGTGTAGGAATGAGCATTGCAGGGTTAATTATGCAACAACTTTGTATGAATAAATTTGTTTCTCCAACTACAGGAGCAACTATTTCATCTGCACAGCTTGGAGTATTAATTACTTTAATACTTATGCCAAGTGCTACAATACTTGAAAAAACAGCAGTTGCCTTTACAACTTCAATAATAGGAACATGGATTTTTGTATATTTTACACAGAAATTAAAATTTAAAGATACTATAATGGTTCCTTTAATAGGGATTATGTTTGGAAGTGTTATAGGAGGATTTACAAATTATTTTGCGTATAAATACAACTTACTCCAATCTTTAAGTACAACTTTTGTAGGAGAATTTTCATTGATTATTAGAGGAAGGTATGAAATTGTATTTTTGATAGTGCCACTAGTTATTATTGCATACATATACGCTAATCACTTTAATATTGTAGGTATGGGAGAAAGTTTTGCTACAAATTTAGGAGTAAACCATAACTTAATTTTATTCGGAGGTCTATCAATTGCAGCACTAATTACAGCAAGTGTTGTTGTTACTGTAGGTACAATTTCGTATATTGGGTTAATTGTTCCAAATATGGTGGCCATGTTTAGGGGGGATAAAATTAGGGGGAGTATGTTGGATATTTCGTTAGTTGGGGCATTGTTTGTGCTGATTTGCGATATGATAGCACGACTTGTAATTTTCCCTTATGAATTGCCGATTGATTTGGTAATTGGGGTTATTGGAAGTATATTGTTTATTGGACTGATGTTCAAAAAGTTAAATCCTCATAGTAAGCCATTAAAAGCTAAGCAAAAGAAGGAAACTCAAGCAATAGGAGGAGAAGTAAATGCATAGTACAAAACGTATAAATAATAGAGCTATTATAGTTGGACTTTTGGTTATTATGCTTATGGCTATGACTTGCTATCAGTTTATAAATGTGAATATGAAATATTTTGACTTTGTTATGAGATTACGAAGTCCAAAACTTTTGGCAATGACAGTAGCCGCCATATGTATTGGGAGTGCGTCGATAATGTTTCAATCTGTAATTAACAATCGAATTGTTACTCCGTGTTTGTTAGGCATGAATTCTTTATATATATTAATTCATACAGTAGTAGTTTTTGTATTTGGTTCAACGAGTACAATTGTTAATAATCAAAACTTAGCGTTTATTTTAGATGTGCTTTTGATGGGGATAATTGCTACAACGATATATGGTTATTTATTCAGAAAAACAAATTACAATGTACTATATGTTTTGTTAATTGGAACAGTGTTAGCTACGTTTTTTGGAAGTATCAGCTCAACACTAATGAGAATTATGGAACCAAACTCATTTGCCACTTTACAAGATAGTATTTTGGCTAGCTTTAATAATATAAATACTGATGTTTTAGTTATGGCTGTAGTATTGATAATTGGTGTGTTTGCAACGTTTTGGAAAGATATTCAGTTGTTAGATGTAATAACTTTAGGTAGAAGTCAGGCTATAAATTTGGGTGTTGATTATGATAAAACAATCCAAAGAATTTTGATGAGTGTGACTTTATTAATTGCAATTGCTACTGCAGTAGTTGGCCCAATTTCATTTTTGGGATTAATAATAGCAAATATTTCACGTCAACTTTTTAGCACGTATAAACATACGTATTTAATTGCAGGGTCAGCTATGGTTGGAGTAATAATTTTAGTTGGTTGCCAGTTAATAGTTGAACACGTGTTAACTTATAATGCAACGGTAAGTGTATTTATCAATATTTTTGGTGGAATATATTTTTTATATTTGATATTAAAAACTCAAGGAGCTTAGCAATGAAGATTTCACATTTAATAAAAAAGTATGGAGAAAAAAGTGTAGTTAATGATGTAACTTTTGAAATTCCAAAGGGCAAAGTTACTTCTATGATTGGGCCAAATGGTGCAGGAAAATCAACAGTTTTAAATATAATTACTCGTCTTACTCAAAGAGATGGCGGGCAAATTTTATTTGAAGGAAAAGATATTAAAGATTGGCAGAGCAAGGAGCTTTCAAAAAAAGTTGCGATTTTGACTCAATCAAATAATATTCAGATGAAATTAACTGTTAAAGAATTGGTAAGTTTTGGGAGATTTCCGTATAGTGGAAGTCGTCTTACTGAACAAGATTATAAATTTGTAGAGCAGGCTATAAAATATATGGAACTAGAAGAATTTCAAGATAGATTTTTGGATCAACTTTCTGGAGGACAGCGTCAAAGGGCTTATATTGCAATGGTTATAGCACAAGATACTGACTATGTTTTTTTAGATGAGCCAACTAACAACCTAGATATTTATCATGCCTCTAATATGATGAAAATTGCACGAAAATTGTGTGATGACTTAGGAAAAACGGTCGTTATGGTACTTCATGAAATTAATTATGCCGCATTTTATTCGGATTATATTTGTGCCTTCAAAGATGGAAAGTTGCATACATTTGGCACAGTTGAGGAGGTAATCCAAAAAGATATACTAAAGTCTATTTACAATGTGGATTTTGAAATTATGGAAATTCAAGATAAACCGTTGTCTATTTATTTTTAAAGGAATTGTTTGACAAAATAACATAATGTGGTAAAATGTGTTTTCGTAGGTAAAATATTGAGAGGTAGCTCTCTTTATTGAGCCTTACATATTTTAAATGAATACTGAGAATGAAAGTCAAAATATTAAGTTAAATATTAGTTATTTTTTTAGTTTGATTATTAAGAACAAGTTAAAAGGAGATTAAAAGATGAATAAAAAGTTTTTATCACTAATGTGTATTGGGGTTATGTCGGCTAGTTTGGTTGGTTGTGGAAGCGATGATAGTGCAACTTCTACACCCCCTGCAAATAATGAGGTTAGCGCCAATGAAACTCCACAACCAACTCCAGAGCCAGAAGTTGCACCAACTGAAAATACTAAAACTTCTGTAGTAGTTTCTGTGTCTGATGCTAATGGTGATATGATTGATTTGGAAGTACCATATATGCCACAACGTATTGTAGTTATGGATTATGTGGCTATGGATATGATTGATAGTTGGGGGCTTAGTAGTAATATTGTAGGTATGGCAAAAAATAGCTCACCAGAATATTTGAACCATTTGGTAAATGATGATAGTATTGTAAATTTAGGTGGTTTGAAAGATGTAGACTTAGAGGCAATGATGGAGCTTGAACCAGATATTATTTTTACAAGTGGAAGGCTTAGAAGTGAGTATGATACACTTTCTCAAATTGCTCCTGTAGTAATGACTTCAATGGATTATGAAGACGGGGTAATTAATAGTTTTGAAAAATATGCACGCCGTAACGCTACGATTTTTGGAATGGAAGATATGGTAGAAGTACAAATCGACTCTTATTCAGATAGAATTGCTGCTCTAAAAGAAGTGGCAGAAGGTAAAACAGCGATTGTAGGAATTGCTACAGGTGGTTCATTATCAACACTTGGCGACGGTTCTCGTTGTTCAATTATTGGGAATGATTTAGGATTTATCAACGTTGCAAATGATGTGGATACAGAGCATGGAAACGCATCTTCATATGAGTTATTTTTATCACTAGACCCAGATTATATGTTCATTTTGGATAGAGATGCAGTAACTACAGATGGTGCAACACCTGCTATGCAACTTATGGATAACGAAATTATCCACGAAACTCAAGCTTATCAAAATGATATGCATATTTATCGCCTTCAGAATGGTATATGACAGAGGGTGGAATTATCGCTATGGATACTATGCTTTCTGATATCGAAAAAGTTATGTTTAAATAAAAATTCCCCTCTATAGGCGTTGCTTGTAGAGGGTTTTTGTGGTATTCTAAACTAAAAATTTAAGGAGAAATTATGGCAGGAGTAAAATTTGAAATTACACAACATTTAGAGTTACTTTCTGAAGGTAGTAAGGGTTGGAAAAAAGAATTAAATATGGTTAGTTGGAATGATAGAGAGCCTAAGTTTGACATTAGAGAGTGGTCACCAGACTATGAAAAGATGGGCAAAGGTGTAACTTTAACAAAAGATGAAATTATCTCATTAAAAGAAGCACTAAATAAACTGGATATATAAAAATTATAATTAGAAATATAAATTTTAAAGAGTCTCTCCAATTCATATGATTTGTGGGAGTAGTTTAAAATCTCAAATTCAAAAAGCGTGATGATGTTACAAAATGTCGCCTTTTATTTTGAAATACCAAATAGATAGAAGAATTTAGGTTATAGACTAAGGTTTATAACCTTTTTTTATATTATTGTTGTAACAATTATCAATTAATGATAAAGTAAAATAAAAATTACATTTAATTAAGGAGAGAACACAAATGAAATTAGCTTTTTTTTCTGATATTCATGGAAATGTGGAAGCATTTAAGGCTGTAATTGAGGATATTCGTAGCAAAGATATTGATTTTGAAAATGTATTTTGCCTAGGGGATAGTGTGGGGTATGGACCTCGTCCTAATGAGGTAATAAATTTGATTAGGGATTTAAAAATTACTTCTGTTCTTGGAAATTATGACTCTGCTGTTGCTTCAAATATGAGTACTCCAAGCCGAACAAACAACGCTTATGATTGGACAGTTGCTTATTTAACGCCAGAAAATAAAGAGTTTATTAGAAATTTTGAAGATGGAATTTCGGTTGTTAGAAATAAAAAAAGTTTCTTTTTGCGCCATGGTAGCCTTTTTTCAAATAGCGAATATATTTTTGAAGATGATACACAACGTCAAATGGATATGGCTCATTATTTAGATGAAGATGTAATTGTGATGGGTCATACACATTTGCCATATGCAAAAGAAGTTAATGGAAAAATTTTTATTAATACTGGAAGCGTTGGAAAACCTAAAGATGGTGACAATAGAGCGTGTTATTGTGTGGTTAATGTGGAAGATGAAATTTCGGTGGAATTTTTTAGATTAGATTATGATATTGATAAAGTAATAGAGGAAATTAACCAGTCTGAGCTACCAAATACTATAGGTATGCTACTAAAAATGGGACGAGGGTAGAATTTTTATTGTTGATATATCATAAACTTAGTTGTATTATATAGGCTAAGATGTATATTAAGAGAGAGGTTTAATTATGGATTTTGAATTAAAAGAAAGCTATAAGTTTGAAGATTTGGTTGCAGTAATGAAGGTTTTGCGTTCAAAAGACGGTTGCCCTTGGGATATTGAGCAGACTCACAAAAGTATAAGAAATAACTTTTTGGAAGAAGTTTATGAGGCAATTGAGGCTATAGACACTGATAACACAGAGCTTTTAAAAGAAGAATTGGGTGATGTGTTATTGCAAGTTGTGTTTCATGCTGAGATTGAGGCTGAAGTTAATAAATTTGATATTGATGATGTGTGTAATGGAATTTGTCAAAAATTAATTTATAGACACCCACATATTTTTGCAAATGTGACAGTAAATAACTCTCAAGAAGTTTTATCTAATTGGGAGGAACTTAAAAAGAAAGAAAAGGGTCATAGTACTACTTCTGAAAGTATGAAAAGTATTTCAACTAGCCTTCCTGCAATGATGAGAGCAGAAAAAATTCAGAAAAAAGCTGCAAAAGTTGGGTTTGATTTTGAAGATGGGCATGATGCGTTGGGCAAAGTGAAAGAAGAAATTTTTGAGGCAATTGATGCATTAGAAGGTAATGGAAATTTGGAAGAGGAACTAGGAGACGTGTTTTTTGCTTTGGTAAATGCTACTCGCCACCTTGGGTTTGACTCAGATAGATTGCTTTCTCAAACTAGTGATAAATTTATAAGAAGGTTTAGTTATGTGGAAGAAAAAATTATTGAGAGTGGTTTAGAAATGAAAGATGCCTCTGTTGATGATATGGAAAAATTTTGGCAAGAGAAAAAGGTGTTGGAGAAAAAAGGCGAATAATTGGTTAGGGTTATTCCTATTGGTTTAGCCCTAAAAAATTTTTATAATTTTTGGGAACAAAATTGGGGTTTTGCTCGTCTTAATATTAGGAGAATAGGTTAATTTAAATAAAAAATAACATTATTTGACATTTATAAATTAAATGTAATTTAAACGTAATACAAATAATGTTGAAAATAGCCGAAATATATTATATTAGCAATTAATTAAAACTTTGAAAATAGAGAGGTTTAGCGATGAAACTTATAAAAAAGATAAAAAGTCCTCTTGTGCTTGGACTTGCTGGTGTTATGGCACTTAATCCGATGATGGCGACTTATGCAACTAGCATATACCTAGACCAAGATACTTACGAACAAATGGAAACAGGAGCAATATATGAAGATAGAGGGATTGTACTTGAAAATAATCCTATGCTTGGATATTTGACATATAGAAATGTGCAAGGAAATGTTATTACAGCTAGCTATTATTCTAGTGAAATGTCGGTTGAGAAGCAAAATTTTTATGAAACAGAAGATAGAATTGGGTATTTAGATGAACTATTTCCAAACTTTGATTATGACCCAAGAGATACCACTATTAATAATATAAAAGCTGGAGATAACATTTATTTACGAACTGATGTTGATGGATATATTACATATATTAGTGCCTATAATGAATATTCTTTACGATATGGAAAAGTACTTAGCTGGGATTTTGATGGAATGCAAGGGACTCTTGTGTTGCAAGATGATAAAGGCGAAATTTATAGATATTCAGTACCTGTTAATACTCCTGCCACAAAATCAAGCCGAGCTTTTAATCTTGGGACGCTAAGAGCTGGAGAGTGGGTAAAAGTTCTTTTGGTACAAAAAATTATGGGGCAAGGTGTTATTGAAGAAGAAGTTATTGAGCTTGTTGTAGATGGTGATACAAGAGTAATTTCTGATGTTTACCGTGGAGAATTAATTAATTTAAATAGTTTTGATAGGTCAATCCAAATTTCACGAGCGCAATCTTTTGGTGCTGATGGCTGGGGTGCATACACTGATATTGTTAGTTTTGGGATTGATCCAAACGTTATGAAAGCATATTTTACTGGGCTTCCTGTATCTTGGGATTATATGACTAGGTTTTTAACTGGTGGAGATATGTATGTTTATGCGGCAGTTGAGGAGTACATGGGTCAGCAAAAAACAGTAAAATTAAACTTCCAAAGTAAGCACCAATCGACTCTTGAGCCAAGCCAAGTTATTTATGCAACTCCAGGAGAAATTAGGTTGATGTCTGGAGAGCTGTTATATCTTGCAGAAGATACTATCGTAGTAAAAGAAGATAGATTAATTGAGCCACAAAATATTATGGTTGGAGATACAATTCAAGCTGTAGTTACTGGTTCAGAAAAGGTGGCAGTTGCTCACATCTTAAATGATATTTTCTTAGGAGATTTACAAATCTTTAGAGGTCGTATTAAGCAAGTTGACTATAGAGATGGATTTATTGTAGAAACGTTTTCTATGTTAGATGGTGCAGATTGGTATTATTATCCACAGCCTAGAGAATTTGCGATAGATTATTCTACAAAATTTTATACAGAAAATGGTTTGGTAGAAGATGGGATTAATAG
>MDSP01000158.1_pt1 | contig 15438 bp, 15 predicted proteins | sample 1005811 | NCBI WGS metagenome assembly MDSP01 (sample SAMN05526596, study PRJNA338239) | gut metagenome | isolation source: stomach gut content | host: Naso elegans | place: Saudi Arabia: Red Sea | collected 2011-04
GAAAATGCCTCTGATACTGCCAAAAATGCTGGTATCGGTATTGGCAAGTACCAATAGTACTTTGCTAATTGGTACCCACCTCCTTCCCAGTTAGCTCAGTTAGTACAGTGTAAGGAATTAGATCTTCCTAGAATGTAGTTTTTAAGTTGCACTACTGTTTATACTGTCTATTTAATTCTTTTTATTTCAATAAATTATGATTATACCTCAGGTTTTAAAGGAATTATTATTTTTTGTTTAGCTGGTATCGGATTTGTACTCGGTATCGGCTGCCTCCCAATTTGGGTATCGGAATCGGTATTGAGAGTAAAAAATGGTATCTGAGCATCTCTACTAACAATCAGAAATACTGTCTTTTTCATTTCACAAATACTTCTCCAAACCTTGTGTCTGCATTACCCACAAAGCAACTCAGACTCAGACACATTAAGCCAGAAGCAGAGCCAACATACTCAAACCAAGAGGAAGGGTGGGATTGTATGGAGGGCAACAAGGGTCATGGAAATTGTAGTCATTGCAGGCATTTCTTTGATTAAAAACCTATTGTATAATTACCAGGTGATAACCAATGTAACAAGCTCTTAGAGTTATTATAGGAAATACTATCGGAGAAGGTGAATATGACAAAACTCGAGAATACGCTAGCACTATAGTTTTTTGTGTAGGTATTTTGGGAGTAGTGGCATGTTTTGCTACATATTTTTTGCGACCACATATTGTAGAGTTATATAATGTTTCTGATATAACAAAATCTATAGCAATGGATATAATGGCTGTAAATTCAATAATTGTAATGGTTCAAGCTATGGCAAACACAACAAATATCGGAATTTTAAGAGGTGGAGGAGATGTCAAATTTGTTCTTGTAAATGATGTAGTTTTTATGTGGCTATTAGCAATTCCTTTGGGATTTATAGGTGCGTTTTGGCTAAATTTACCTATTATAACAGTATTTTTTATCATTAGATGTGATGAATTTTTTAAATTAACTTTTGCATTACGAAGAATGTTGAGTTGGAAATGGATTACAAATGTTACACGATAATTAAGGAAGGATTACTAAAATCCTTCCTTTTTTTAACATATTTCTCCACCAATAATTTTCTTATCTTTACTATTTAAAATACATGCTTCAATAGTTAATTCTAACCCTTTAACTATTTCTTCAAGCGACATATACGGAGTGGATATTTTATTAATAGCTTGAGATGTCATATATGGAATATGAACAAAACCACCTTTCATATTTGGATATTTTTTGTCTATTAAGTATAATACCCCATACATCACATGATTACATACAAACGTACCTGCTGAGTTAGAAACATTTGCAGGAATATTATTTTTGTTTAAGTGTTCAACAATAGCTTTAATGGGTAATGTTGAAAAATAAGCATTTGCCCCATCTTCAAAAATAACCTCATCTATAGGTTGATTGCCTTCATTATCCACAATTCTAAAATCATCAAGATTAATCGCAACTCGTTCAGGTGTAATCCCAAATCTACCCCCTGCTTGTCCAACTGAAATACAAATATCTGGTCTATGTTGGATTATAGAATTTTCAATAGTTTCAAGAGATTTTGTTTGCACAGTTGGAATAATTATTTTAATAATTTTAGCGCCACAAATTTCATCAGAAACTTTCAAAACTGCCTCATGTGCAGGGTTAATTTTTTCACAACCAAAAGGGTCAAATCCAGTCAATAATATTTTCATAATACCTCCAAATTTTTATTTTATTATATCATATCTCAAAAAAATATAATAATCTTTTTTCAAAATCTAGTTAAACCGTATATTTTGGCAAAAAACAAGACAGTTTTTTAACATCATCACGATTTTTGAATTTAAGTATTTTGAGTTTGATTTTATAACATAGAAAAAAGCTATAACCTAAGTTATAACTTTGATAATTTTATATTTAATAAATAGATATATTGTTAATGTTTTAACTAAAATTATATGTACAAACATATAAACTTAGTTATATGATAATTTAATTATAACACGTATTTATAAATTGTAAAGTATTAACACGTATTTTTAGATATTATTTTTATGCATAAAAAGAAGCTACGACATAAGCCGTAACTTCTTCAAATTTATTATTCACTAGCAACTAAAGAATTCCATTCTGTAACTGCTGAAGTTCTTGCCTCAGCTGGAGTTACTTGACCATCAAATACTATTCCTATTGCTTTTTCAGCTACAGTCCAGAAGTATGACATTCTGTTTATACTTGGCATTGGGAAGGCATCTTGGAACTGTTCTAAAAATTTTGATAGATGTTCATCATCTGCTAAACCATCGACTAAAGATGCATCAGCAATTGCTGGAATTTTATACACTGTGTTGTAAAGAATATTTGCTCCTTCGATAGAGCCTAAATATTCGGCAAACAACATTGCAGCATCTGGATAATCAGTGTACATTGATACGTGAGCATTTTTAATTCCTGCAAATGGCGTTGGCGTGTTTCCTTCAATTGTTGGGATTTTCATAATTCCAAAGTTAGTGCCAGCTTCCATATAGCCTTCAATTCTCCAAGGACCATCAACTATATAGGCAATTTTATCAGCCTTAAATTGTTCTGTAATAAATTCTTCTTGTAGGTCGAGAGATTTTACAGGTAAAATAGTATTAAAAGATTGAATTACTTCGAGTCCTCTTTCAAATGCATCTGAATCAAATCCAGGATTATCAGCATCTGTACCATCAGGACCAAAAATTTCAAATCCGTATGGTGTTAAAAATGCATATGCATAATATGCATTAGAAATATTTGTGGCAAATGCATATTGATTAGTTACTGGGTCGTTAAAAGTTTCGGCAAATTCAAAGATTTCTTCAAATGTTGTAGCAGGATTTTCCCCTACAATATTTTTGTTATAAAACATAGAAACTGCTTCTACAATTACAGGTACACCGTACATTTCATTGCCTACAGTTACTGTATCTAGGGCATTTTGAGAAATAACGTCCTCAAGATTTTGAGCCACTTCATCATATAATGGGAACAAAATTCCAGAGTCTAACGCACGGGCAAAGTTATCGTGTGCAAGAATAAATACATCAGCACCGTACCCTGCAGGACCGTCTAATTCCATTTTGACAACATTATCAACATCAGAAACTTCTACAACTTCAATTTCTACATCAGGGTATATTTTGTTAAACCCTTCAACAATTGCGTTGCCGTAATTTTCATTATCGATCCAAAATAATAATTTAGCACCTTCTTCAGGAGTTAATTCTTCTGGAACAGAAACGGTATTTGATGGAGTTTCTAGCTCAACTGTGTCATTATTTGATGTTTGAGCTGGTGGTGTAGCAGGTGCTGTTTCGGCTGGAAGTTCCTTATTTCCACAGGCAACCCCTACAATTGAAGTTGTTACTACTAAACTTGCTAGTGCCAATCTTTTTAAAATTTTCATATAGAAATCACTACCCTTCTTATAAAATACCTTTAAACCGTTGAATATTCTTATCTTTTTTTATTATTCAACAAATAAAATACCTTAATTTGCACAATATGTAGTGTCAAATCCCATTGATGTGTGTGCTTATTTTTTTATCTATATATTTATGGTGATAAAGAGAGTTTACCAAAAAAAATCTAATAATGCAAGAAAAATTTAGTAATTTATATAATAAAATTTAATTATGATATCAAAAATCAGTATTTATTTACTAAAATTATTCTTTATTTGCTCCAGCTGCAATCCCTTGAACTAAATATTTTTGGAAGAATAAAAATAACAGTGAAATTGGAATTGCAATAAGAACTGCTCCTGCTGCAAATAGTGTAAAATTCGTATTTTCTTTTCCAGAAATTAAAGCATTTAATCCAACAGCAATCGTTCTATGTTCATCTCTTGATAACAATAAATTTGGTAAAATGTAATCCATCCAAGGAGCCATAAACTGAGTAACTGCAACGTATGTGATAATTGGCATCGACATTGGAATTGTAATTTTAAAGAATGTTTGTAATTTTGAACAACCATCAATATATGCTGCTTCATCTAACGCTTTTGGAACTCCATCAAGGTATCCTTTAACTAGCCATGTGTTGTATGGAATTGCGCCAACTGAATAAATTAACACTAGTGCAATAGGTTTATTTAATAGTCCAAAAGTCATAAATAAAATGTAAATTGCAGTCATTGATAAAAATGATGGAAACATTGATAATAAAAGGATTGTCATAAGACCAAACTTCTTCCCTTTAAAGTTAAATCTTGACAAAATCCAAGATGACAACATAATTATCATAACTGAAACTAACGCATTAACAACAGCTACTTGAAGCGTATTTAAAAACCATTGTGTATAATTAGTTTCGGCAAATAATCTTGTATAATTATCAAGTGTTAATTCCTCAGGGATAAGGCTTGAACTTGCCAAGCCACTCCCTGCATTAAATGATGACATTACAATCCAAAATATTGGAACTAAAACAATGATAGACATAATTATTAGTTCTAAATGTATTAATATTGATGCAATTGTATTTTTAGTTTTATGCATAATTACGCCTCCTTAAATGATGATGTTTGTTTGAAGTTCCAATAAGAAACTGAACCTATAAAGATGAAGATTAATATACTCATAACTGATGCCATATTATACATCTGATTGTTTAGAGTGAGTTTGTAAATCCATGAAATTAGAATGTCTGTATGCCCTGCGAATTGGTAGTTTGGATTTTGTGGACCACCATCAGTTAAGAAGAATACTGCTCCAAAGTTATTGAAATTAAATGCAAAATTCATTATTAATAGTGGCATAGTAACTTTTAGTAAAAGAGGGAATGTGATGTATATAAATTCTTGGAAAGGACTTGCCCCATCTAATTTAGCAGCCTCATACATTGATGAATCCATATTTGATAAAACCCCAGAAATCATAAGCATTGAAGCTGGGAAACCAAGCCATAAATTTACTAAAACTATAGTTAATTTTGCAACCATTGGGTCAGTTAAAAATGGAATACGAGTTGTGATTAATCCTGCTTCTAATAAAAATTGGTTTAGCGGTCCAAACTGACCATTAAATACATTTCTAAATACTAGTAAAGAAATTAAGTTTGGTACAACCCAAGGTAATATTAAAATTGTTCTAAAGAAGGCTTTCCCTTTTACGCAATTTGCATTCAATAATAGGGCCTGAAACATTCCTAAAAAATATGTTGATAATGTTGCTGCAATCGTCCAAATTACAGTCCATTGGAGAACTCCAAAAAATGTACTCGACCAAATTGGCACTGTAAAAAGTTTGAAAAAGTTTTCTAAGCCTACCCACTTTACAAGTTTTGCAGGTGGTAAATTTCCTTGACTATAACTTGTAAATGCTGTTAAAACTGAGAACATCATCGGCATAATTGAAACAAAAAGTATTGCTACAACAATTGGGCTAAGCATAATATATTCAAATTTTACTTCCCAAAGTGTTTTGAAATATTCTTTTGATGAAATGTATAACCCTTGTTCATCAATGAGTTGACCAGTTTTATACGAGTCTTTTACATTCCAGATGAAAATTAGAGTTAAGATAAATAAAATCATAATTGCGATTATTCCAGATATCATAAGTATCATAGAATGGTCGCCACCTCTAGCTCCTGGGACTTCACCAAGTGTAATAATCCCCCAAATTCCTTTGGTAAAAAAGCCTCCATGAAGGCGCATTTGAAATTGGGAAAGCTGTCCAGCACTAATTAATTCTAGCCAATATCCTGTCATTATTTCTGTCATAATAAATACAAGTTGAACTAAAAAAAACATTAGCCCTTTTAGATATTGTTTTCCAATAAAGGCCTGCCCACTACCCCATGCTATAGCTGATAAAATTGCAGATTGCTTTGCCTTTGTCATGAAAATACCCCCTTCTTAATAAATATTTAGTAAAAATTATCTAAAGTTGCATATTCAAAATACACTACCTTTCCATATTGCAAATTTACCCCTATTGCAAATTTATAATTATCTGACTCCAAATTAATTACTGTTAAGTATAAAGAGCTAGATGTGGTATTTGTCTCTATATATGTCACTGTTTCATTAGGTTCAATAAGTTGTTTTTCTAACAAAAAAAGTGTTGCAATATTCATAACTTCATCATGAGTATAAGAAATAATTTCTCCTTGTTCAGTTATAATATTTAAAATCATACCTGTAATTTGATAAGTTTCTGGGTCTAAAATTCCACCATATCCCGAAATATCACCCTCTTTAAAGTCTTGATTTTCTTGGGTTGCCTGAAATACATTTGAAATATGAATAAACTCATCATTATGTGGAATGTGGCTTTCAAATGCTTCTAGCTCATAGTATAAATTTTTATCAACATCAACATCAAAGTAGTATCCAACCCCGTCTACAATAATTTCATTAAATGTAGCCAATAATTGACGGTCTTCAATTTTATCTAGTTTTCCATAGGCAGATGAGCAGCCTACAAATGTTAATGAACATATAGTTAATAAAAATATTTTAAGGTACTTCATATCTGCCTCCAAACTTATTGTAAAATATAAAATTGGTATGGTTCTAAAGTTAATTTATCTTTGAATTTTACTAATGAGTCATTATACAAATCTCTAAATTCTGAGTTTGCTAATTCATTAGGCAAGTCAATAGTATTTTTATTCATATCATTATGAATTATAACATATATTTTTTCATCTTCAAATTGCTTCTCATAAATAATTGTATTCCCATCAGCCATAAGCCACTTTAAGTTTTCGCTGCTAAAAGTTTTGAAATCTTTGCGTAAACTAATTAGAGTTTGAATAAAGTTTTTCATGTCAATTTGTTCATCAGTCAAATTATCCCAAATCATAAAATCTCTATTACTATTTCCTTGTTCATATCCCATCATTGCAATTTCACCTCCATAATAAATACTTGGAGAGCCAGTAAAAGTTAGTTGAATAACGTATGCAAGCTTTGTAAGTTCAAGGTTATCACCACAAATAGTACAAATTCTTGTTGTATCGTGGCTATCTAATAAATTAAACATTACTTTTGATACAGCTGTTGGATAAGTTGCAAACATTTTTTCTATAGCCTCTTTAAACATAGGTGCATCAAATTCTTTTTTGCGTTCTTTTCCAACTTCAGAAGTCCCTATAAAATTCCAAATTGGGTCAGTAAAACGATAATTCATAACAGAATCAAATTGATCACCCATTAGCCAAGGTGTCGCATAATTCCAATGTTCACCCATAATATAAACTTGATTATTTATACTACGGACTTCTTGTCTGAATGTCCTCCAAAATTCGTGAGAAACTTCGTTAGCAACGTCTAATCTCCAACCATCAATATTGTATTTTTCTACCCAAAATTTTCCGATATCTAATAAATACCTTTTAACCTCTGGATTTTCAGTATTCCATTTTGGCATAGTTCTACAATATCCAAACATTTTATAATTTCCAAATTCATAATCACCAATAGTAATAATTTCAGATGGCGACTTATCTTGTTGCATAATTATAAAATAGTTATAGTATGGTGAATTTGAACCATTAGTTAAAACGTCTTGCCAAAATGGGTGGTCCTCTCCACAATGATTAAATACAGCGTCTAACATTATTTTAATATTGCGCTTGTGAGCCTCTTCAACTAATTTTGCAAACTGTTCATTTGTGCCAAATTCTGGGTCGATATTAAAATAATTAATTGTATCATATTTATGATTGCTAGTAGCCTCAAAAATCGGGGTAAAGTAAATTCCACCAATACCAAGTTCTTGTAAATAATCTAATTTGTTGATTATTCCCTCAAGATTTCCAGCCTTTTTAGCTGTGCAACTATCATTATTGTGGGCAAAACTAAATGGAAAAATCTGATACCAAACAGTATCTTTTACCCATTTTGGGGCATCAAAAATATCTTCTTTGTTAAGATATGGAAAATTAAAATAGTTCCAAGTGTTATCAATTTCATTTGGTGACTCTAATAAATTAGCTATGTAATTGCTTCCATAAAGATATTTTTCTTCACCACTTTCTATTACAAAACTATAGTTAATCCTTGACCATACAAACTCGGTAACGTTCCCAACCCATACATCATGGTAAGCAGTTTCATACTTTTTTACCATCTCAACATTTGCGATAGTATCAATTGCAAATTCATATATTGCTGGGTCTTTTTTTGATGGAAACCAGTTAAATGGATCAACGGCTCTGATTGTAATTTTATCTGCATCTGATTTTGCTACTTGAATTTTTATTTCTAAACTGTGTTCATTGATAGGAAATGAATATTTTCCTTTTGGTTCGTGGTATATTGCAGCGAAATTCATAGGTAACCCTCCTCTAAAATTTATTGAACTTATGCATTTAAGTATAGCGATATGCCCAAATTAAGTCAATTAATTTACTAAAAATTTTTAAAAATTAGCGTATTGCATAAATTCAATATTTAGTAGGAGCTTATATAAATTTGATTGTTAATTAATTATAGCTAAGATAGAAAGATTGATTTTTGGTAGATTTAGTTGAGAAGAGCTTATTTGTTAAGTAAAATATATAAGAGCATAAAAAAAAGGTGATTTGTTTATAATCACCAATGCTAAAAATTGTATTCTATTAGTAAAATTGCTACATCTTTCATGGTTACTTTAGGTTTTTTCTCCTTATTTATAATGTTTATAATGTAGTTAGTGTATCATTAATGGTGATGAATTGCAAAATCTAATAAAAAAAGTCCTCCATTATTTGGAGGATTTATTTAGTCTATGTCAAAATCTATAATCTGACCAGTTATGGCATCGATTTCATATTCATACTCTTTATTACCAACTTCCCATTCAATTTCATATATAGCTCGACCGTCATCATGGTCAAATTCGATTTCTAAATCACGAATGTTTGAGCCTGTAGTTCCAGCGTGTGCAAAAGCAATTTGTTTAGCTTCTTCACGAGTAATATAAGTAGCGTTTGATTGAGAAGTTTTAGTTGAATTTTTAGTTTCAGTTTGCTTAGTTTCAGTTTGTACAACAGGTGTAGGAGCAGGTGTTGTTTGTGGAAGCATAGTATTTCCTAATAAATTAGCTCTTAGTAAAAATTTGATTATATCATTATCAATTTCATTATCCACTTCATTAATTTCACCAGTCATAGCATTAATTTCATAATCAAATTCAACATTTCCAACGATAAATTCAATATCATATTCTAATTTTCCATCATCAGCATCAAGAGTAACATAATTAAATAAAACATCTTCTTCGCTAACTCCTGCATGAGTATATGCGATTTGACGAGCTTCTTCACGGCTAATTATTCCCTCAAAAGATGGCATTGCACTTACTGAAGTTGTTGCCAAAAGTAAAGTTACCATTGCTAAAAATTTTTTCATAATTTATTCTCCTTCATAAAATATCTAGGTGGTTTTTATAATTTAATTATATGACCCAAACATTAAAGGAACATTAAAATATAACTTTAAAACAGCTTCCTTTTTCAATTTCGCTATCAACTTCTATTTTGGCATTATGAAGCTTGGCGATTTCACAAACCATAGAAAGTCCAAGTCCCATGCTATCTTTATTATTTCTGGCAGTGTCAACTTGATAAAATCTACCCCAAATTTTATGAGTTTCTTCCTTATTAATACCTATTCCTGTATCGGTTACACTAAAAATAATATTGGAATTTTGATGATATAAATTAATTTCAACTGAGCCATTTTCTTTATTATATTTAAATGCATTGTTAATTAGGTTTATAATTAACCTACTAATCATCATTTCGTCAAATTCAAAATATATATTATCCTCTATATTATAAGAGAAGTGTATATTTGATGGATTAATAATAAGTTGCTCCTCACAAATTTCTTTCAAAAGCTCACTAAAATTATTGTATTCCAAATTGGCTCTATCAATACCCCTATCCATTCTGCTAAGTGTTAATAATTCAGAAATTAGCCGTTTCATTTTGCCAGCTTGACGTATTATTACTTCAAAAGCTTCATCTTTATCTTCTAATTCTCCATCTTTTGCAAAATCAGCTTGAGCTAAAATTACTGTAATAGGGGTACGAATTTCGTGTGAGACATCAGAAACAAATTGTTTTTCTAACTCAAAAGATTTTTCTAATCTATCAAACATTTGGTCAAACGTTGTAGCTAGTTCAAAAAGTTCTTTATCCCCATTTTGCAAATTAATTCTTTGAGTTAAGTCTGTACCTTCGTTTATAGTTTGGGCTGTATCAATAATTTGATTAATCGGAAATAATGCTTTTTTAGCAATTAAATAGCACCCTATCGTACTTATTATTACAAATATTGGTAAAAATAAAATAGTATATGCAATTAAAACTCGAATTTCTCGTGTTACATCATATAAAATCATTATTCCTCGAACCCATAAATTACTATTTGGTATCATTCTATCATATATAATATAAATATCATCACCAATATAAATTTCTTGCATAACTCCATCTTCAAAAGTATATTCGAGTAAAAATTCCATATTTGGAATACCGATAATCATATTTTTATCATTATCAAAAATTGCGCTCTTAATGCCATCTTCCTGAAATTCTATCTCTGCAAAATACCACTCACCATTTTCAAATCGAATTTGTTCAACATTATCATATACAATTTCTTTTAGAGATGCTTCACTATTATGAATGATTACAGTTTCACTAATACTCAAAATTACAGCCAAAATAAATATCACCATAATACTCATAAATAGTGTATTTAGAAGGGTTAGTTTAATTGTCATTGATATTCTTTTCATGCGTTTTCACGAATTACATAGCCCATTCCTCGGACTGTGTGAATTAGAGGAAGACCTATTTTTTTACGCAAGTATCTAATATAAACATCTATCATGTTTGAAACTCCATCATAATCATACCCCCATACATTTAATTCAATTTGTTCTCGACTTAGAACGATACCTACATTATTCATTAAATATTCCAAGATAGAATATTCTTTGGCAGATAGCTCAATCGGTGTATTATCAACGGTTACAATTTTTGTACTAGTATCCATTTGCAGGGTTGATACTTTTAAAATATTGTTAATTCTACCATTACTTTTTCTTACCATAACTCGAAGTCGTGCCAAAAGTTCTTCAAAGGAGAATGGTTTTACTAAATAATCGTTTGCTCCCATATCTAGCCCCCGAACTCGGTCATCGACATGGTCTTTGGCACTCAAAAATATTATAGGGGTATCTAATTTTTGACTTCTGACAAACTGCAAAACTCCAAATCCATCTACTTTTGGCATCATAATATCCAAAATTATTGCATCATATGTTGAACTTTTTATAAAAGAAATAGCCTCCTCTCCATCAAAGGCGTTATCAACACTATACCCCTCTGATTTTAATTTTTTGAGTATAATTTTGTTTAAATCGGGTTCATCTTCAGCGATTAAAATTCTCATAAAATCTCCTTTTTGATTTGATTATATAACACTTCTGATTTAAAAAATAGCTACCTTGTAAGTTTTAAGATTATAGTATAAAATTTAGGGTAATAGTTTACACTATTATTTATATGTCAAAAATACATGGAGGGATTATGAAAAAATATTGGAGTTTAGATGAAGTAGGTTCGCTTTCTAAAAAAGTTGTGATAGTTACAGGCTCTAATACTGGAATGGGTTTTGAGGCTGCCAAAGTGTTTGCAACCAAAGGAGCAACGGTTATTTTGGCGTGTCGTTCTATTGAGAAAGCCGAACAAGCTAAAACTAAAATTTTATTGGACTGTGCTACAGCAAAAGTTGAGGTTATACAATTAAATTTGGGTGATTTATCTTCAGTTAGAGATTTTGCTAATGAATTTAGTTCAAAATACAATCGCTTAGATATACTTGTGAATAATGCTGGACTAGTGGCTAAAACTTATAGTAAAACTGTTGATGGATTTGAAACACAAATGGGCGTAAATTATGTTGGGCATTTTGCACTAACTGGGTTACTTTTTGATATTTTAAAGCAAACTCCAAAATCAAGAATTGTAAATATTAGTAGTATGGGGCATAAGGTTGGGACTTCAAATTTCAAAGATTTGATTTTTACTCACAAATACCCTTATATGAAATCATACTGTAGTTCAAAACTTGCAAATTTATTTTTTACTTATGAGTTAAACAGAAGAGTTAAGGACGCTAATTTGAATATGAAAGTTTTGGCAGCTCACCCAGGAGCAGTTCGTACAAATTTATCTGAAGGCTTTAACCCTTTATTAAATGGATTGTTCCAAGATGCGTACCAAGGGGCATTATCAGGAATTCGTGCAGCACTTGATACAAATGCTAAAGGGGGAATGTTTTTTGGTCCAGATGGAATTATTGAGTCAAAAGGTCAACCTATACTTAGAAAATCTACCAAATTAGCTAAAAATAAGCAAATTGCTAAACATTATTTTGATGAAACTGAAAAAATAACTGGTGTTAATTTTAATTTTGAAAAATCATAAAATATTACTTAAAACAAAAAGATGACAATTACAATTTAATGTAATTATCATCTTTTTTATTGACCTTTTTTTATATCAAGTGGCTTATATAAAAATGAATAGTAAACTGCCAAAAATCCTAAGGCTTCAGTTACTGTAAACGGTGGAATTAAGCTTGTAGCACCAGTTTTCATTATTAAAAATCCATCTATTGCAAGTAAAATTTGAGCTAATATTAAGGCTACATATTGACTTCTTAAAATAGGGTGTTTATATTGCAAAATTCCAAATGTACATAATAATAAAATTATAATGACAAATGTACCTTGAACTATTGCTAAATATTGTTGAAACGGGGGTACTAATATTAAATTATACCCAAATGTTTGACCCATAACTATTTCTGTTGGTTGAGTTATAATTACAAACAAATAAAATAATATCCATGGACTGAAAAAAAGTATAAACTTCCAATATGGGATAGAATTTCTAAAATGTGGGGTAATATACCATACAGCAATCATTGTAGGGACAGTTAGCCCCATACTTGTTGCAAAGTAAAAGTATCTTAATATTTCTAAATGAAATAAAGTTGGTGTATCACCATACACAATTAGAGTTAAGTATCTTAATATCGAAAAGCAAAATAATCCCATTAATAAATATTTTAATTTTTCATCTTTTAATTTAATTACATTAACAATGTTCATCACAAGTATAACTATAGCTATGACACAAATAAAAATTAGCGATATATAATTGTTCATAAGACAAACCTCCTCAATTCATTGTATGAAGTTTGTCTTACTTTAGAACTTAGTTGTTATGCAAATAGCTAATAGCTTGTAAACCTGCTGTAGTTCCTTGCCCAACGGCTTTTGCAACTTGGTATGGCTTACCTGTACAATCACCAGCAGCATAAATTCCACGCATATTTGTTTCCATATAATTATTAACTTTTATAGCATTATTTTCGATTTCAAGGCCTTGTAAAAGTTTAGTTGTTGGAATACTTTCTTTTATAATAAATACTCCGACTACGTCAAGAGTTTGAGTTTTTAGCTCAAGTTGGTTAACAACGTTTTCACCTTTTATAGCCACTGGTCTATCTTTGATAATTTCAATGCGTTCATCAACTTTTTGAACTTCTTTATAAAGTGGAATATAATAAACTTTTTCACAAATTTCAGCTAAATAGTTAACTTCTTCTTCTGCGTGTGCTGAGTCACCAATTAGTGCTACAGTTTTTCCTTTATAAATCATACCATCGCAAGTTGCACAATAACTTACACCTTTGCCTAAAAATTCGTTTTCGCCAACTAAAACATTATCTTTAGTTATACCGTTAGTTAAAATTACTGTTTTTGCTTCCACAAACTCATTTTCTACGTTTAAAGTATAACTTTCTCCAGTTGCAAAAATTTCCAAAACTTTAGCTTCTCTAAATTCAACTTCCATTTCTTGTGCATGAGAAACAAATTGTTCACTCATTTCTTTGCCAGAAACTCCATACATTCCTAAGTAATTATCAACTCGTTCAGCTTTGTAAAGATAACTTGTGCTAAAGTGATTACCAAAAACTACCACTTTTTTGTTTCTAATTTTACCGTTAATTGCTGCCGAAAGTCCAGCAGGTCCTGCTCCTATAATTGCGATATCTATCATAAATTTATCCTCCTAAATTTAAAAAATTTGCTTACATAATGAACAGCCAGTTGGAGTTGCCGCCATTCCTCCTAGAGCTGTTTCACGAAGTTCAAAAGGTAACGATTTTCCAACTTTGTACATAGCTTCAATTGTTTCATCAAACGGAATTGGATTTTTGATGTTAGAAAGCGCAAGCTCTGCACACATAATAGCCGTTGATGCACCCATGGCGTTTCTACTTTGGCAAGGAACTTCAACAAGGCCGGCCACTGGGTCACATACTAACCCCAAAGTATTACTAATTGCAAGGCCAGCAGCGTGTAAACTTTGTTCTGGCGTTCCTCCCAAAAGCTCAACTACAGCACTAGCAGCCATTGCACAAGCTGAGCCAACTTCTGCTTGACAACCACCCTCAGCCCCAGAAACTGTTGCGTTTCTTGTAATTAAATATCCAATTGCTCCTGCATTAAAAAGAGCATCTATCATTTGATTATCACTAAAATTATAATCTTCTTGCAAAGCCAAAAATACCCCTGGAATTACGCCTGAAGACCCAGCTGTAGGTGCCGCAACAATAAGACCCATCGAGGCATTAACCTCCAAAACACCCATCGCATAACTAATCGCTCGGCTAATTGTAGACCCACAAGCAGATTGGTTTTTCCGTGCATAAATTTGTTTAGCCTCACCCCCAATTAATCCACCCATTGAGCGTAAATTTTGAGTTAAAGAATTATTAACGGATTGCTTCATAATTTTGTAAGAGTGAGCCATTTTTTGTTTGATTTCCTCTTCTTGCTGAGTGCCAAGGGAACATTCTCGTTCAAACATAATTTGTGAAATAGGTTTATTTTCGCTTTCGCAAATTTCTAATAAACATCGTGCTGACTTAAACATTTTATACCCCCTCAATTATATTAACTTCTAAAATTTGCCTATGCTCATTAATTAAATCCGTAACATGAGGGTCAATATTGCCATCAACTTCTATAATTGTGTACGCAATTCTCCCTTTTTCTTCACGGTAAAGACGCATAAAAGCAATATTAATATCATATTGAGAAAGAGCTTGGGTAATGTGTGCAACAACACCTTTTGTATCATTTTGTTTTATAAGTAAAGTGCAGTATTCGCCTGTAAATTCAACTTCCATGCCGTTAATTCGCTCAATTTGAATATTTCCACCACCTATTGATGCTCCCATAATTATAGTCTGTGAGTTATTTTTGTGAGTCACTTCAATATTTACAGTGTTAGGGTGGCAATCCATCTCTACCTCATCTAATTCAAAACTAAAGTCTAAATTTTGCTTTTTGGCATAAATGAATGCATCTTTAATACGC
>MDSP01000159.1_pt1 | contig 15438 bp, 10 predicted proteins | sample 1005811 | NCBI WGS metagenome assembly MDSP01 (sample SAMN05526596, study PRJNA338239) | gut metagenome | isolation source: stomach gut content | host: Naso elegans | place: Saudi Arabia: Red Sea | collected 2011-04
TTATATTTTATACCATTTTGTATAACATATTATTGTTTTTTATGTTTACATGTTGCAATAATATAAACTTAGATTATTATTATGGTTTTGAAAAAAATCACAGTGCATTTTATTGCATACCAAAATGACTACTTCCTGACGAAAGATACAACACAATTTCATGCGAAGCCAAGGTATTATATGACTTAATGCTATATAGAATGGAAGTATCTTATAAAATGCTAGATGACTTAGATTTATTTTAAAAATTATCCAAATTAAAAGAGGACTATGCCCACGCTTAGTCCTCTTTTAAAATCTATATAAATGCTTTAAATTCGTCTCATTTTACAGGTCTACTAAAATAATATCCTTGTATAAAGCCAAACATATTTAATTCGTCAAATTGTTCCTTAGTTTCCACGCCTTCTATAACCAATTTAATTCCAAGAACCTCAGCTATTCGGTATATTCTGTCTATAATTGGATACTGCTTGGCATTATCTACTCACATTCACATCGTTAGGAACCCCCTTACGCATTCAGTAAACACAAATTTTTATATCATAAAAAGGGGCTTTGTATATTGAGAGTCGGGCCAAACCTCAATATTAATATGTGCTGAAGCCTTTTTTCAGATATAAAAGATTAGATGATTACAACACCTCCCACCTAAACGATGAGGAGTATTAAGTCCTAATGAAAGCATTAGATAAATCTAAGGTGATTAAATACCTTATTAATTTATTAGTGTTCTTATTTATATTATCAAAGCTGTATTTTATTGATATAGCACTGTCACCCCAATAAATGAAACAATAGTTATTTTGCGTGACCAATTGTCATATTCTCTAATATTTAATTTTTTTTAGAATAAATAGCTAGTGTATCTATAAGATTCGTACGTTCCTCGGGTAAAGCCACTATTGTAAGTTTCAATTGAGCAGTTTGTTCAATTATTTCGAAATAGTTTATCATCGTTAATAAACTTTTAAAAGTCATTTCACTAGTATTAAATCCAGTATTACTCAAATTATTATTATTGCCTATAAGAGGCATTACTATTGATTTACCATGATTTTCATTTATAATACCGTTTAAAAATGTTGAAATTGTATCAATATAAAATGTTTTTGGTTGGTCTGTTTTTTTTCTATCAGTAAATGCTAAAAAGTAAACTATCTTACCTTTTACCTCTTTTTTAATATACTCTCCATAGGTTGCTGCTATAGGCATATTATTTTCATTTTTCTGTAGAGTATCTTGAAGTTCTTGCTGCAGTATTTCAATTTCCTCATCATTACTCTCAAAGAATTTTCTTACAAATTTACCAACTATAGAATCTTCAGATATATATTCATCACTAGGATTAATATCATAATATATAGTTGTTGTTATTACAATATAATCTTCTTCAAGTAAGTCCGTAAATTTAAAATATAAATCCGTATTTCCTGTGGTTTGTAGTATAAATAATTTCTTATAAATACTTTGTAGTAGTGGTATGATAAATGCTAATACAAAAGGTAATATAACAATAATTATATTAAACACACCTATAATTCCACATATAGTTGAAGATATACTTGAAAATATGCCCAACCAATGGATATATCGAGACCTAGCATATTTAAAATGTCTTAACACATTCGCCACCTTTCTTGCTAGAATAAATACTGTTTAATGTCTTGATAACAGTCTTTATCCTGGCTACTATCCTTCCAAAAAGCTACTTGGCATAATTCATTAACTCGATAATTTGCTTGCAATGTTTTATACCAACTAGGAATCCAACTTTCCCTCTTGCAAGCAGCATTAAAAACTACTATAATTTTTTTATTATTTAATACAGCAGTTGTAATTTCATATTGTAAATAAGACATTTTTGCTCCATGTACAATTATATTTGGCTGATGTTTTGTGCAATACTGTTTTGCTTTCCCACTATATGCAGGAGAACAGGAAGTTGTATCACACGGACCAGCACTTTTATCACCAGTTTTATCTCCTACAACAAAAATAACTACATCACTTTTTTTAATCTCTGTAGCACATTCCTCCTTAATGTCACAACGACGACAATCCTCTTTATCTACAACACTATCATGTACCTCATCAGTACAAGTAATATCAATTGCATAACGATTATCCTTTTCCCATTTTCTTATTCTATCGACTACATTTTTATCCCAACTATGGGGGTTAGCCGCCTCTTTCCAATCAGCAGAAACAAATACCTTTTTTTTCATGAACTTCATTCCTTTCTTGAAATCAATGCAATAAAATTATTTTATAATTAATATATTGTAGTTTAGCATATAACGTTTGAAAATGCAATTAAATTACACAGACTACCACTTCAATTTACAATTGTGCGTTTAATACAAGTAGTTCTTCAATTTTAGTTACTATGCGTTGTTGCTCTTCAAGTGGTGGAACTGGCAACAATAATATAGAAAGAGCATTAGATGACAAACCTTTTATTCCAATTCCTTGACCACCAATTAATCCTAATTGCTTATATAGCCATAGGGTAAATAAATAAAATTTGGAACAGATAGGTTTATATCCTCTTAATCTATGAATATGATTTTGTATACACATTTCATAATCATAGTTCCAAATAGCTGCTCTACCGACATCTCCACCCTCACAAACTAATAAATCACCTCGTGTTATAGTGCATTTAGCAATTTCGGTATCTTTAAAGTACATTTCCTTAACCTTGTCTAGTTTAATATTATCCCAATAAACATTTGAAGTCGTAATGTATTTGAGTAGTTGTCCTGTACGATTAGATGAGTTTAATGCCTTGCCTGTATTATGTTGAAATATACTCCCAAGTCTTACCCATTCCCAACTATCTGGAATATCAAACGGCAATTCCTCATCAATACAAACTTCCTCATTCTTATCTATTTTCTCATAATAAGAGTTGCCTCTTTTAAAAATTAGACTTTCTTGTTTAGGCTTCTTAATTTTTTTATCCTTGATAAGCTGTGCTTTTTCTTCTCTGATGCGTTCTAAGAGTATAGAGGCTGGCTCATCATTTTCATCTTGTGGCACAAGTTTTCCTTGCACTGCCCATTGTAAAATTGACTTCTTTAACTTCTCTGGGAAGTCAGTATTTAGCTTTTCAATTTTTGTATAGGCGATATTGTAATCCTCAATAGACGGTAGTAGTTCTTCTATTTTATTTACTATGCGTTGTTGTTCTTCAAGTGGTGGAAGTGGAAAATAAATATTTAAAACATCATCTCGTGCAATTCCTGGTATCATACTTTTTGCACTAGCCTTTAACTTTTCTACAGAAGAGGCTAAGAAAAATTTAATATATAATAAATGAATATTATAATTTGTGCTTATAGCCATTATTTGTCTTGCTATATGAACTTCATCATAATTTAAAATAGCCATAGTTCCAACTGTGCCTTTACAAGTTAGAAGCAAATCACCATGGTATGCTTTAGAACGTGGATTAGATGTCCACCTATTTATGATTAAAACTCCATTTTCTATATTACTAGCACCAGTTAAATAAGGTATCCCTATTTCTTTATCATTGTATTTATCTGCTGATAAGTCTTGCCCCGAAGTTAGATTAATAACATTTCCAAGTCTTACCCATTCCCAACTATCTGGAATATCAAACGGTAATTCCTCATCAATACAAACTTCCTCATTCTTACCTATTTTCTCATAATAAGAATTACCCCTTCTAAAAATTATGCTTTCTTGTTTAGGCTTCTTAATTTTTTTGTCCTTAATAAGCTGTTCTTTCTCAACTCTAATACGTTCTATAAGGGCAGACGCAGGTTCGTCATTTGGGTCTTGTGGCACAAGTCTACCTTGCACTGCCATTTGTAGGATAGAGTTTTTAAGTTGTTGTGCGTTCATTACTCATCCTCCTCACCAATGTTAATGCCAAGTATACCAGTTATTTGGTTTAATATACGGTCTATATCTGCATTAAGGCTGGCTCTTTTTTCTTGATATAGATGTATTAGTTCATTTGGTGGCAAAATTTCTTCTTCCTCATGTGGAAAACCACAAAGATCAATATTATAGTTTCTATCTACAATTTCGTCTACTGTATAGCTTTTCGCTTTATCAAAGCCATCAACGTTAATTGCTTCTCTATTTTTCCACCAATCTATAACAGGTGCAAAATGTTCTAATTTCATAGGTTTAGTTTTAGAGAAGTTTTTATAACCATTTGGCATATCTAGACGATAAAACCATATTTCTTTGGTGGTTGATTTTTTATCAAAAAACAAGATATTTGTAGTAATAGAAGTATAAGGAGCAAAAACGCTATGTGGCAACCTAATTATAGTATGCAAATTAAACTCTGTTAGCAATTTTTGCTTTATAGCCATTTTGGCATTATCAGTACCAAATAAAAATCCATCGGGTAGGATAATAGCACATCTACCATCTTTTTTAAGACGATACATAATTACTGCCATAAATAAATCAGCAGTTTCGCTACTTCTTAAATCAGCAGGGAAATTTTGTTTTACTTCGTCTTTTTCACTGCCACCATAAGGGGGGTTCATGATAATAATATCAAATTTATCTTTGTCTTTGTAGTCTTGCACTCTATTTTCAAGAGCATTCCCATGAATGATTTTAGGATTGTCTATATCGTGTAAAAGCATATTGGTAGCACACAATAAAAATGGTAGAGCCTTTTTCTCAATTCCGTAAACGGAGTTAGAGTATATTTTTCTATTCTCAGTACTTACCCCAACTTGTTTATCAAGAGTCTTGAGGGCAGAAGTTAAAAATCCTCCTGTACCACAAGCAAAATCAGCCACACTTTCTCCTAATTTTGGAGCTATCATTTCCACAATAAAATCAGTTACAGTACGTGGCGTATAGTATTCTCCCGACTTTCCAGCATTTTGTAAATCTTTTAATATTGTTTCATAAATTTCCCCAAAAGCATGACGGTCGTTATAATCTTCAAAGTTGATTTCATCTATAGCATTAATAACTTGACGAAGAAGAATACCATCTTTCATATAGTTATTATTGTCTTCAAAAGTGTTACGTACTATAATTTGCCTCATTGGTGTATTCTCTGACACCTCAATATTTTTAAGCTGTGGAAATAGCTCTGTATTAATAAATTTCAAAAGGTCTTCACCCGTTAGAGCCTTCCCATCTTTATTATCAACAGCCCAATTTTTCCACTTTAATTTTTCAGGGATAATTGATACGTATTTATCATCATAAAATTCCCACAAATCTTCTTTGGCATCATATACTTTTAAGAATAGTATCCACACCATTTGTTCAATTCTTTGAGCGTCTCCATTGACACCTGCGTCATTACGCATAATGTCTTGTAGTCTTTTTACTAAGTTACTTAAACTCATTTGTATTCTCCTAATTTTTCTGTTTTAAGCTACATATATTTGATTTTCTAGTTCTTTAATTGCTTTTATATAACCCGATTTACCTCCAAAAAGTTTAGCTATCTTCATTGGTGTACCAAACTTGCGAAATGGGTCATTAGATAATATTTCCAAATTTGCTATATCATAAATACCTTCTGTCATATATTTCTCTAACAAGGCTTCTAACACTTTTTGTGCAAGTTCTGAGTATTTATATAAATAACCTTTCTTTATAACATTATTAGCTCTTTCTTTCTTTGTTAATGGTGCTTTATCAAAAGCAATATGACAAATTAAATCAAAATCATCAATATCCATTTGCCCACTAGCTTCTCTAAGTGCCTCAAGTAGTACGCCATGTTCTTGAAGTTCATCTATAATAGCTTGTTTCTTTTCATCGCTATTCCAAACCGAGATAAAATCATTAAGATTTGCATATTCTCCCAATATATTCTTTCTAGAATAGTCCGTAATGCTTTCTGTAATTAATTTTCCGTCTTTATCATAATATTGTACACGCTCATTAATAATATTTACATCAACTCCACGTACTCTAACTTTTTTATGTGGCTCTTTTTCATCAGAATTATAATTTTCTTCCGATTCACCTACTATTAAATCTTCTTTTGGTTCGTCATCTATTATATCATATTCTAGAGGGTCGTCTATATCTAATATACTTTCTGGTTCACCATCAAAGTCTGGGTCAGCAAATAACCTACAAGCGTTTCTAAAATCCATAATTGTAAAATATTCTTTGCCATAGTCTGGACGAAGTCTAGTTCCTCTACCAATTATTTGTTTAAACTCAGTCATAGAGTTTATATTATTATCAAGGACTATAAGCTGACAAGTTTTACAATCTACACCTGTACTCATAAGTTTAGATGTAGTCACAATAACTGGGTACTTACTATCTACATCTATAAAATAATCAAGCTGGTCTTTTCCCTCTTTATTATCTCCTGTAATACGCATAACGTATTTTGAATTTTCTTTTACAAGGTCAGAATTTTCATTAACAAGAGCTTGTCGCATTCTTTCAGCATGGTCAATATCAACACAGAATACTATAGTTTTTGCAAAGCGGTCTTTGTGCTTTAAGAATTTAGTAATTCTTTTGGCTACTACTTGTGTTCTTTCATCAATTACGAGATTTTTATCATAATCTTTTGTGTTGTATTCTCTATCTTCAATTTCATTTCCATAAACGTCCGTTTGCCCTGCCGTTGGTCGCCACCCCTCTAAATCTTTATCTAATCCTACTCGTACAACTTTATACGGTGCAAGAAAACCATCATCAATCCCTTGTTTTAAACTATAAGTATAGATAGGACTTCCAAAGTAAGATATATTGGAAACTTCTTTAGAATTTTTAGGAGTAGCAGTAAGACCTATCTGTGTTGCTTGACTAAAATATTCTAAAATTCTTCTCCATTGTGAATCTTCTTTAGCAGAACCACGATGACATTCATCAATGACTATAAGGTCAAAAAAATCTGGAGTGAATTTTCTAAAAGGTTCTTTGTTTTCATCTCCTGCCAATTGTTGATATAATGATAAGTATACTTCATATGAACTATCTAGTTTTTTACCTTCTATCTTAGTCATTACTTTTAAAAAAGGTTTAAAATCTTGCTGCATTGTTTGGTCTACAAGTATATTTCTATCTGCTAAGAAAAGTATTTTTTTCTTATATTTAGACTTCCATAATCTATGAATAATTTGAAATGCCGTATATGTTTTACCAGTGCCAGTTGCCATAACAAGTAATATTCTATTTTGCCCTTTTGCAATAGCTTCAATAGTTCTATTTATTGCTACCCGTTGATAATAACGAGGCGTTTTATCTCCTTTTTGGAAATAATATGGTTCAGTAATAAGTGCCTCTTGTTCTGGTGTTAAATTCTCTTCACCTAAGTATCTTTGCCATAATTCTTTAGGAGTTGGAAATTCATCAAGAGAAAGTTCTTTTTCCGTACCAAGCCTTCTATCATGTTCCAAAAATCCATCACCATTAGAACTATATACAAATGGTATATCAAGTATTTCAGCATATTCAAGACATTGTTGCATACCTGCTCCAATGGAATGTTTATTATCCTTAGCTTCTATAATAGCAATAGGTATATTTGATTTGTAGTGTAGTAAATAATCTGCTCGTTTACGTTTGCCCCGAGCGACAGTATCACCACGAACTATAACTCTACCATCAGTAAAACTATATTCTAATTTTATTTGATTTTTCCCCCACCCAGACTTTTCAATAGCAGGCGTAATAAATTGATATTTTATATCTTCTTCTGTCATCTGAGATTTTCTTATTAACTCCGACATTAATGCTCCCCCTAATAATATGTGCTGTTTGTTTTTACAGCTACTAATGTATTATTTCAAACAATTTCTTTATCTAAATTATAATCTAAAATATGTTATTTTTAAAATCACTTATAGCATACTGTTCACTATAAGCAGTAATATTATTATAACATTACTAAACCTCTTATATCAAGTTATATCAAGTTATATCAAATATTTATCAAAGTAATACTTATCAAATAATCCAAACCCTCACAATCTTGGTAAACATGGCAAGTGTATAGCACTTTCGACTTGTTGGGAGTTCTTTACTAGGACGCACCGTATTTACCTGTTTTCCATCAATAACATCTTGTATAAAGGCTTCTGAATATTCATCTCCTAACAACCTTAATCTGATAAATTTCTTCTGTTCTGAACTCTTAAAAGCGATATGCTTTCCTTGTTTTATTTCATACCCTGCGTTTTTCATTTGCTCTAAAAACTCCTCAAAACCTGAAATAATCGTTTAAGTGTTTTTTTCTCTATACGCGATACATAAGAGCGTGATATACCTAACTCTTCTGCAATTTCCCTCTGAGTTTTCTCCTTTTGATTATTAAGACCATATCTTTTTTGTAAAATCTCTTTTTCCCGCAGCTTTAAAACTTCTTCGTTTGTCCTACAACAACGGAAAGCAGACTTGATATTTTATTGCGGATATTTTAAAATATTCTTTATACCTATTATAGGGAATGTTAATATACGTTGTTTGTGGCAACGGGCAAATATCATCTATAATTAAAATACAAGCAAATCCAAGGAGCTAATTGTTATGTTAAATGAAAAAATCAAATCATTAAGAAAACAGCAAGGACTTACACAAGAAGAATTAGCAATAAGATTAAAGGTTGTTCGTCAAACTATCTCAAAATGGGAAAAAGGACTAGATGTTCCTGATGCTGAAATGCTTATAAAAATTGCAGAGTTGTTTGAGATTAGCACCAGTGAACTTTTAGATGAAAACTTTCAATTAAATGAAATGGAGCACACAGCAACTTGCAAGAATAAACGAACAACTTGCCATTAAAAATATGCCGTTCACGCAGAGCATGGACAATTGTAGGATTTGTTCTTCTTGTTATCATACTTTTCGGTATTCTATTTTATATTAGTGGCAATATTATTTTTAACAGTTTTTAAACTCAAGTACAAGCGATATAAATAATCCGGTGTGGTAGATGAAAAGTATTCGAGTTAACACACTTCGTATGGATTGGAGGAATATCATGTGGAGTTTTATATTTGCTCAGTTTATTTTCATGCAACAACGATATTGATCCAACTTCCAACTATGGAGAAGGTGCATTAAAATCCTTATTGTTGGAGCATAAACTAATTCACCTATTTTAGTTTGTTTATGCTCCGTTTAATACTTTAACACAAAAATATTGTATAAATAATATACCAAATATTATGGATGTTAGGAAGCACACTCACTCTGCTTAATTAGTTCCCCAACGAATATTTTTTACAGACAAAATAACCTTCTAATTTAGAAGGTTACCTAAGTACTATTTATTTAATTCCTGAAATAATCGTTTAAGTGCTTTTTTCTCTATACGCGATACATAAGAGCGTGATATACCTAACTCTTCTGCAATTTCTCTCTGAGTTTTCTCCTTTTGATTATTAAGACCATATCTTTTTTGTAAAATCTCTTTTTCCCGCGGCTTTAAAACTTCTTTAATCTTTTCATATAATTTAGTACTTTCAATCCCAAAATCTACTTGTTCAAAAATCGTATTATCTTCTATACATAGAATATCAAGCAAACTTATCTCATTGCCCTCTTTATCCATTCCTATAGGAGAGTGCAAAGATGTTTCTTTATTTTGTTTTTTACTAGACCTAACGCTCATTAAAATTTCATTATCTATGCAACGAGCAACATACGTAGCCAGTCTAGTACCTTTACTAGCGTCAAATGAAGTTATTCCTTTAATTAATCCAATAGTGCCTATCGAAATCAAATCATCCATCTCTTTGTTTAAATTGCTATATTTTTTAACAATATGAGCAACTAATCGTAAATTACGTTCGATTAAAATATCTTTAGCCTGCATATCCCCTTTAGCATAGAGGTCAAGGTAATGACGCTCTTCCTCAGCACTTAGGGGTGGTGGGAATGAAGTGATGCTACTAAAATAAGAGAAACAGGAAAAATATAGCATACCAGTATACCTCCGCAAATTGCTCCTATACATTATATGCTGTTGACTTGATTTTGTGCAGGTCCCTAAAATTAGATAATGTTTGACAAATATACAATTGATTTAGATGGAAAGTACATACACTTTGCTACCGCGATAACGCTAAATACTAAAGAGCAAAATTAGTGCGCAAAAAAAAACCAACGAATGTTCGTTGGCTAAAAGTAAAATTAATTACTAGAACTCCTCAATCTCTACATCTTGATAATAATGCTCTATTATCTGTTTATAAGTGTAACCTCTATCCACCATACCTTTTACACCTTCTTGACTCATACCAACACCATGACCATTTCCACCACCGTATAAGGTTAACTCTTCAATTTCACCCTTGTCATTATAACTAACATCCATTGAAAAAAACGCACTTGGCAGTAGTGTAGTAGTTTGGTGGGTACTTCCATCTCCACGCGAAATATTTAAAGGAGTACTGGAGTAAGCCGGTGCTAGTATTGTACGAATTAAATATTCTGATTCTACTTGGATTGTATCAGATTCCCCAATAATAATCAGAGACATTATATTTCCACCTTCACCACGCTGTTTTACCTCAATATCTTGAATATCCCCAATGCTAGATATAACTGCCGCTTGCCACGTATTATTATAAAGTACTTTAACTAAATTACTATATAACATACTCATTCGTTCTATATTACTATTAATAATTTGTGAGAGTTGCTCACCAGAATAAGTAAGTTCCCACCTAAACCACGGTGCATGGTTATCAAAAGCATTAATTTCATCTGGTGCCATAGTGAAAAATGTATAAGCATCCTCTTCGTTACTAATATCAGTTACAACTCTATCTCCTAAATATTGTTGCCTTGAAGATAAGTATACAGGAGTATTAGACGGAAAAATTTCGCCTGTTGCCCATACTTCCCCAAAGTTAGCAGTATATCCAGCAGAAGTTGAGAAAAAGTTTCCACTTATTACATTTCCATCATACTTTAGAACAATACTATCAGTACTAGTTGCTGCTTCATATGATATACTATCCATAGGAACATTATTATAAACTTGACTCGCAACCGTATCATCAACTTGTGCACCATATTGCATAAACTTTGAAGTACGTTGTGTTACAATAGCATAACTCCTAGCTGAAATAGCTTGTACTTTACATGCTTCAAGACCATAAGCTGTAGGCATCTCACTAGTTATAACTCGTGCTAGGTAGTTATTCATATCAACCTCATTTACAACTGTATAGCCATTTGCTTCTTTGTATATTTCTAAAGTTCCAACATAACTTGGGTTAATACTTTGTCTTGTTATTGAAGTAATTGTAATATCTGCATCAGCACTAATAATAACTTTATCTCCAATTTCCCAATCAAAATCCTCACTATTCCAAGATGATGACCCCACACTCATAAATTGTTCGTTATAGTAAATTGTTGCATCACTCGGTAAATCCAAACTTACAGTGCTATGAATATAATCTCCCAAACCATCTTCTGTAATAACTACTCTAACATCATCTTCATCTGGTCTAGATAAAATTTTCAACGATGTTACTTCGTTATTATGGTTCATAACATATTCAACACGGCTACCTGAAGCCACTTGTGATATATTTGTCCAATCTCCACCATACGTTTGGTCATAGACTGCAACATTATCATATGTAAATTTCCCTACTTCTTCAAATTCAATATAATCATTAGTAATTCTTAATACAATATCTCCTGCTGTCTCCATATACGTTATAAAATCAAGAATAGTACCAGCTTGTACTATTAATGTCATAAGTGAACCTTCATCGCTTTTTTGCAAGCCAGAATGTTTATAAGTGACTTCTTTTTCACCCACTCGAACTATAGCAGTATCAGTTCCTACATTTACTATATAACACTGCTCTAATGTACTCTTTGAATCTATAGTGTTTGTAATCCCAATTATATCATCACCAGCAATTGCCACTTCTAACGTATAATCAACAAATGGATCTAAAATTAAACCTTCAAAATTATATACCCCATCATTAGTAAGTACGTTCCAAGATAATAATCCACTGTTATTAGCAGGTGTACTTACAATACTTAATGTAGTAAGTTTTATTTTGTCTCCTTCTCCAATTGCATTAAGACTCATAATATACATATCTAAAAACTGCTCAAATGATATTCCACTACCAGTTTGTATTACATATCCTTCGCCTAAAATTTCTTTTAGGATTAATGTTAGTAATTCATCACTTAAAATTTTATCAGAATTTTCTTCAATCAAATAACTAAATCTTGTATCACTTTGCAATGCTCTATAATACTTACTATACCATGCATCATTAGGTAACTCTTGTATAGCTTCTTCTGGATACAACGTAGTTGCTATTGTTTTTGCCACATTAGCCTCTAAACAAGGCATTGTATAATAAGTTAATAAAGATGGCTCCGTTTCTGAGGGTGATTTCATCAAAAGTTTATCTACCCAAGCTGACGCAGTAACAAATAAGTTAGCTGGCATATATGTGGCTAGAAATTCATTTGCTTTTTCAACATTTATATAATACATACCTCCAACTAACATAAACATAAGTAATAATCCATTAAATGGCCCAGAACTGGGTTTTTTATCAGCTCTACTATATCTATTCTGGTATCTTTCAGGTTTACTACCCCTTCTGCTACTCGAACGTCTCCGACTTGAACGTCTACTGTTTCTTCTCATATTTTTCCCCCTTTTACTAAATGCTTGTACATTATATGCTTAAACTGTGCTTTTAATGCCTATTTATATACAAAAAGCCCTATAAGCGAACTTATGGGGCTTTTCTGCTAAGCACCTAAAGATTTTATGCGCTCATTAATTTCATTTAACATAATTACAAATTTATCTTTTTTAGCCTTCTCCGTTTCAATTAAACTAGCTGGCGCTTTAGCCACAAATCCTTGATTTGCTAACTTCTGATCAACACGTTTAATCTCAGCTTCATATTTATCTCTTTCTTTAGATAATCTATCCCGTTCCTTAGCAATGTCAACAAGTTCTGTTAATGGAATAAATATTAATGCATTTGGTATTATTGTTGATAATGCATCGTCCGCAATACCTGCTTTATCTTTTTGCACTAATACTTCTGAGGCAAATCCAAGTGTAGCGAAAAATACTGTTCCTCTAATAAATATATCTCTCACTTGTTCTTGCTCTGATACCACAAATACTTTTGCTTTTCTAGAAGGTGGCACGTTCATATCACGTCTAATATTACGGATTTGTCTTATAGCAGTTTTTAATAACTCAATTTCTTCTTCTTCAGTTTCAAAGTTCCAATCATTATTAAAATTTGGCCAACTTGATACAACTATGCTTTCTTCTGTATCTTGCAGCCCCATAAATATCTCTTCAGTTATAAATGGAATAAATGGATGAAGCAGTTTTAATATATTTATCATTACTGTTTTCAGTGTAAATAATGCTGCCCCTCTAGTGTTATCATCTTTATTGTACAAACGAGGTTTAACCATCTCAATGTACCAATCACAAAATTCTTCCCAAGCAAAATCATATACTTTTTGTACTGCTAAGCCCAATTCATATTTATCCATATTTTCAGTAACTTCTAGAGCTAATTTATTTACTTTTGATAATATCCACTTATCAGGGGCAGTTAAATTATTAGGAAATTTATCAAGACTAACATCTTCCCCTTCACAGTTCATCAAAATAAATCTAGTTGCATTCCATAGTTTATTACCGAAGTTACGATTATTTTCTACTCTCTCAAAATAAAATCTCATATCATTACCTGGTGCATTACCTGTAATCAAAGTCAATCTAAGTGCATCAGCGCCATACTCGTTAATCACCTTAAGTGGATCAATTCCATTACCTAAAGATTTGCTCATCTTCCTACCTTCGCTATCCCGAATTAGCCCATGAATTAAAACATCTTTAAATGGAATCTCACCAAGTTGTTCAATACCCGAAAACACCATTCTTACCACCCAGAAAAATATTATATCATACCCTGTAACTAAAACATTTGTAGGATAGAAATACTTTAATTCCTCAGTATTATCAGGCCAACCAAGTGTAGAAAATGGCCATAGTGCAGAACTAAACCAAGTGTCTAACGAATCCTCATCTTGCACAAACTCAGCATCAGTACAACAATCACAAGAAGTTGGCTTAGTCCTTGCTACAACAACTTTATTACAACCACTACAATAATACGCTGGAATACGATGACCCCACCATAATTGTCTAGAAATACACCAATCTCTTATATTTTCAAGCCACCTTAAATAAGTGTTTCCAAACCTTTCTGGTATAAAATTAAGCTCCTGTTTCTTCAAAGCTTCGATTGCAGGTTTTGCCATCTCCTCCATTCTCACAAACCATTGTTCTTTAATCATAGGTTCAATTACATGGTTGCAACGGTCATGAGTACCAACATTATGAGCATGTGGTTCAATTTTAATAAGACATCCTATTGATTGTAAATCTTTTATAATTTTAGCTCTTGCTTCTTCTTTAGTTAAACCTTTATAAACCCCTGCTAAATCATTCATCGTTCCATCATCGTTCATAACACATATTTGCGCTAGATTGTGCCTTTGCCCTACTTCAAAATCATTAGGGTCATGTGATGGAGTAATTTTTACAACCCCTGTGCCAAATTCCATATCTACATATTCATCAGCTATTATAGGTATTTCCCTATCAGTAAGGGGTAACATAACTTTTTTTCCAACTAAATGTTTATACCTATCATCATTAGGATTTACAGCAATAGCAGTATCTCCTAACATAGTTTCAGGCCTAGTAGTTGCTAGTTGTACATATTCCTCAGAATTAACAATTGGATATTTTAAATGATAAAAATTACCTTGCTGTTCCACATGCACAACTTCAGCGTCTGAAATACTAGTTTCGCATACAGGACACCAATTAATAATACGTGCACCTTTATATATATATCCTTTTTCATATAATCTAATAAAAACTTCGTTAACAGCTTTAGACAAACCTTCATCCATAGTGAAGCGTTCGCGCTCCCAATCACATGACGTACCAATTTTTCTTAACTGCGAAGTAATTGTACCTCCAAACTCCTCTTTCCACTGCCAAGCATGCTTTAAAAACTCTTCTCTAGTTAAATCAGCTTTTGTTATCCCTTGTTCTAACAAACGATTTACAATTTTAACCTCAGTAGCAATACTAGCATGATCAGTTCCTGGCATCCATAAAGCATTATAACCTTGCATCCTCTTATACCTTATTAAAATATCCTGTAAAGTATTATCAAGCGCATGTCCCATATGAAGCTCTCCAGTAATATTTGGAGGTGGCATCATAATTGTAAAAGGCTTCTTAGATTTATCAACCTCAGCATGAAAATAACCTTTCTCTATCCATCTTTTATACAGTTTTTCTTCGACCAAACTAGGGTCATATACTTTATCTAACATAAACTCTCCTTACGCCATAAATAAAAATAAAATACCTAATATAACAGTAACAACGCCGGCCAG
>MDSP01000160.1_pt1 | contig 15403 bp, 10 predicted proteins | sample 1005811 | NCBI WGS metagenome assembly MDSP01 (sample SAMN05526596, study PRJNA338239) | gut metagenome | isolation source: stomach gut content | host: Naso elegans | place: Saudi Arabia: Red Sea | collected 2011-04
CTTTTTGGTTTGTAGCATTGCTTGGTGTAATTGTATAATAAATATCTTTAAACGCACTATCCCCAATATCAAGCGTATCATCAACATTCATAACAACTGAATGACGTGAAAGCTCAACGCCAACAACCGAAATAACTGCATTCAACTGTACGCTGTCTGTAAATGCAGAATATCCAAATTCTGTTCTATCTTCTGGAATAGTTCCTTTAAGATAGAAGCTTCCTGCACCATTTATAATAATATCTTGATTATCAATAACAGCTATACTTGTATCAAGCGACTCCCAATCAATTACAGTGTCAATCGCTTCTTCTGGCGTGATAAGCCAATCAACATAATCACTAATTGCATAACGTCCACCAACTTCAATTTCAGTTAGAGGATCAGTTTGTATAAGTTCAAAGCTTGTTGCAAGACCACTTGGAATAAGAATTTCAATCGTTGCATAAATATCTGTTCCATCAATTTGCACAGTAATAAACACAGTTCCTGGTGTACTATGTGATACTGGTGTAACAAGACCGTTTTCATCAACTGTCGCAACATCTTCGTCCGAACTAGACCATGTTAAAGTGTAACGACCAACTGAATTATCAAACTCATCACTTCCAAGGCGAATTTGTGCCTCAAGTTGAAGTTCATTTGCAAGTTTAAGTTCAAGTTGTTCAGTGATTTTTTCCCCGTTTTCATCTAAAATAGAAATTGTTGGTGTTATAATTTGATCAACAGTTATAGTTTCAGATCTAACCTGACCCGCACTATCTTTAACATAAACTGTGTAATCACCATTTTCAGACACCTCAAGCGTAGTATCCGTAAACCATGTAATTTGGTCAAACGAATATAATAAATCTGTAGTTTCTGTTTCATTATCAGCACCAATCCATGAAATTGTCACTGTGTTTGTTTTATCATTATATACTGAACTAATACTGATAGTTGGAGGTGCATCAGAATATTCTTCAATAATATAAAACTCACTTCTCATATAGTTTGCAAATGTTCCACTAAGATTAGTTACTTTTACTTTTGAAGTATCTGTAGTAAAATATACAAAACTATTTGAAATACTTGTATCATCTGCCAATAATGTAATAGTTGCTGGAGCTTCGCTACCTATTACAAAGTAGTTAAAAGAATTTGTAATATTTGATATACTCTCGCCTAAAGTTACTTCATTAAAATTAGAATTTGTAAATGCATTTGAAATAGTTGTTACATCATTCCCAACAACTAATTTATCAAAGTTCATATTTGCAAATAGTTTTGAATCAATACTATCACCTATTACAGTTATTTTATTACTGTCAAGTGTAGTTGAAAAAAGTGCACTATCGGCAGCTGATGCTATTGCATATCCAATTTTTGTGGCATCTATCGTAAGATCTTCAAATTTAACCCCTGCAAGTGCCCTAGCATTAAATAGTAATTTATCTCCATTATCAAGATGACCAGTTATGTTTATAGGATTTAATATCGAAAGACCATTAAGAAAATATGTTCCCATTGTTACAAATGATGATGGAAACTCCACATTCTCTACATAAAGTGTTGGTATTTCATCACTCCAAATTGAATCTCCATCACAACGAGCATAATAAAAGTTTGAATCTGCTGTACCACCTGTAATTCCTTCTTCATAAGTGATAGTTGATATATTTTCTTTGTCCAGACCTATTAATAATCCTAAAGGTAAGTAATACTCAACTTTACCTGTTCCATAAGTTGCTGCAACTCCGTCCCTGTATATAGTTGTTGCATTATCCCCATTTGGTATTGCAATGGTTTTTCCTGATAAGTTTTGGTTTGGCATAACAAATTCTAATACAAATTCCTCATTATCACTATTACGGTAGTTAAGTACCCCTACCTCTACCCCATTTCTTATTTCAGGAACAAAATTAGTCAAGTCAATTTGAAATTGAGCTACATTATTAGAAATCCAACTTTTTTCTCCATCATAACTATAAGAAGTTACATCATTTTTACTAATAAAACCAATACTTAATACTTTATCTGTTAAAACAACTCCTGCTAATCTAGTTGATGCCTGCGCCAATTCAACTGTATTTGATTCTGATATTACCATTGGTGTATTGCCGTTGACGAATTCAACTGCATATGTAGGTGTAACATTAGCAGTTAAAGTAACAACCGATAGAGCTAACGCCAATTTACGTAATAAATTTTTACTCATATATAATCTCTCCTTTATATTTTTTTGTTTTTCTATCTATTTGAAGGGGATATCCTAACCTATAAGTTAAAGTCCCTATTAAAGTTCTGTAGTTAAAGCTTTCTTAATAGTTATATCGTACTTTTTTGGGATATACATTACTTTCTTAAAATGTTACGTATGTAGCCTTTCCAATATTACAATTATACATATGTCAAGTAATATACAGGCAACATTCTTTACAAAATTATAACATATCTGTATCATTTTTGCAACATTCTTACTTTAAGGTTACGTATTAAAGTCAATAAACAAATTTTTCAATCGTATTTTTTTTAATTTTGGATACAATAACTATATAAGGATTTTAGTTAAGTAGTGATTAAGGGGGGCAAAAAATGGCAACATTATTAACACAACGTGATTTACGAACAACTCTATTTGAATTTAAAGATATATTGGGCAACTTTGACTTTTCGGCAATAAAAAATATTCGTTTTATAAGTCAAGATGCTTTTTTTGCATATGTTGAAAGTGTCGAAAACAACCCTTTCAAAAAGCAACTTGAAGAACTTAACAAAAGACTTGATGTACTTCAACCTTATCTACCGTTCGTTAATTCCGAGCGTGCATCAGAATTTTTGGGGGCTATTGCTAGTGCAACTTCTGAAGAAGCATCATCGCAAATAAAAAAAGATTTCACACAAAAACTTCGTGACGACTTTGTCGGCGTGGCTCGCACTTTGTCCAACAATGAGCAATGGGAACATGTACTTAATACCTGTGAAGAAATTAGATTGCATAAAGAAGAATCCACATTAGTTAATGGATAATAATTAATATACTACTAGGAGGGATTGTTGTTTATACAATCCCTTATTTTAAAATTCCACCTTGAATATCTCGGAAAATCTTGTATAATTACATATATAATTTAAGGAGAAAACTATGCAAAGATATTACACACTAAATCAATTTTTACGGGATAGGCATGGCGAAAAAGTGATGAAACTTAGTATTGATGGTGGATTTGATTGTCCAAATCGTGATGGCACTGTTGGGGTGGGTGGTTGTATATTTTGTAGTAGTCGAGGTAGCGGAGACTTTTCTGGCAACCGTACACACTCGATACATCAACAAATTCAATCACAAATTGATATGCTATCTGCAAAATGGGGTCATATAACTAAATATATAGCCTATTTCCAGTCATATTCAAACACATATGCACCACTAAGCGAACTTATAGATAAATTTGAAACTGCATTACAATATAAAGGAATTATTGGTATTGCTATTGGCACTCGTGCTGATTGTCTAACACCTGAAATTATAAATTATCTTGGCGAACTTGCTACTCGCACTCATGTTTGGGTTGAACTTGGCTTACAAACAATTCATACTGATAGCATAAGCTTTATCAATCGTTGCCATGACACCCATTGTTTTAGTAACGCAGTGAGCGACCTGCATGCTGTTAATGTCGAAACAGTGGCACATATAATATTAGGCTTGCCAAATGAAACAAGAGAACATATGCTTGAAACCGCAAAATATGTTGCTTCATTACCACTACAAGGTGTAAAAATCCACATGTTACATGTTTTAGATAATGCTCCACTTGGACAAATATATATTCGTAATCCATTTCCATTGTTAACACAAACCGAATATATATCAATTGTAGGAAATATCCTAGAAATACTGCCATCTAACTTTGTTATCCATCGCATAACAGGTGATGGCGATAAACAACACTTAATTGCACCTGTATGGACACTCAATAAACGAAATGTTTTAAACAGTTTTTCAAAATATTTTGAAGAATACAATATCATTCAAGGTAACAAAAACAAATATTGAGTTTATCTAAATTTTGATATACAATATATTTATTAGTATAATAAGGAGGATTTCATGACTAAACAAGGCGAGGAGGATTTCATGATTTATAATGATAATGATGATTTTACAATAAATAAACTTATTGTACTTTATTTACTTGCTGAAATAAAACTGCCATTAACACTGTCTCAAATTACACAAATCGTGTTAGAAAAGGGATATGCAAATTATTTTTCAACTCAGCAATATTTAAATCAGCTAGAAGAATCCAAATTAGTAAAAACAAAAAAAGAAAATAACTCATCTTACTTTGAGATATCAGAAACGGGACGACAGACATTAGACTTTTTTTCATCTAGAATTCCATATACAATTCGTGCAGAAATAGATGAATTTATTAATGAAAATTGGCGTGAAATACGCAATCAACTTGATGTGACAGCACAATATATTCCCAACCGAGAACATGAGTTTATTGTAAATTGCAAATTAGTCGAAAATAATACACCTTTAATGGAATTAAATATTAATGTTACGACCAAACAACAAGCTATACTTATGTGCAACAAATGGAAAGAAAATTCTTCGGAACTATATAGCAATATATTACGATTGATGACATAGGGGGCAATGCCCCCATTTTTTATATAAATCTAGATATTTCTTCAGCTGATAAACGACGTGGCGTTTTTGGTTCTTCAGCTGGATAACCAAACGTAATAAGTGCTGCAACAGTTTCACCTTCTGGCAAATCAATAGCTTCTGCAATATTTTGTGCCTCAATAACACCCATAACACAAGAGCCTAATCCAACTTCATGTGCTGCAAGACAAAATGTTTGGCAAGCGATACCCGCATCAAATATCTCCCACTCTGCACCTTTATCCGTCACATAACCTGCCTCATCTAGCCCCATTAGTTTAGCCTTCTCACCATCAAATACGCCACTCTTGCCTTGTACATAACTTAACACACATACATTTTTTGCTTTTTGCAACATTTTCACATTATATACAAATCCTTTAACACAGTTGTCAGCAAGTTTTGCAATAACTGTTTCATCAGTTACAATTGTATATCTAGCAACTTGAGTGTTCCCCCAAGATGGTGCAAAACGTACTTGTTCTATAACTTGAGTAACAACTTCTTTTGATACAACTTCATCTTTATAACGACGTACACTTCTACGGCTTGTAATTAAATTTGATTCCATTATAACTCCTCCAAAATTGATATAGTTTTATTTATAATTATAATATATATAATTTTTATGTACAAGCTTTTTTATATTTTATGACAAGTAAAAAACTCTTAGTGAAATAAATCACTAAGAGTTTTTTTATAATCGGGGTGACAGGACTCGAACCTGCGACCTCCTGAACCCAAATCAGGCACTCTAGCCAAACTGAGCCACACCCCGATAAGAGCGCGAAACGGGAGTCGAACCCGCGACCCTCTCCTTGGCAAGGAGATGCTCTACCACTGAGCCATTCGCGCATTTGCTTTTGTTGCTTTGCCTTTCGACAAGATATATAATACCATATGGCTTGATATATGTCAACAGTTTTCCAAAAGTTTTTTTATTTTTTCTTTTAGGGGTTTAGGGCAGCCAATGGCATACCCTATTATATCAACCAAAAGAATTAATAATTAACGTTGTCAGACAACCTTTTTCTTTTGCTTCAAGCAATATATCTTTATCAACATATTCACCTTTTTTTACTACAACATATCCATTTGTATCTACCACATCTTTTTTTACTCTTTTTCCAATAGGTTTCCCTTGTGCCGATGGCGGGATCGGCTCTGGGTCAGTATCAACTTTTATACTTTGAATTGGCGTGTCATCTATTTGGGTCTTATTTGTATTTTTCTTCATAAATTCTACTAAAGTATCTAGTTGTTGATTAACTTCTTCTCGTCTAGCTGTTTTGCTTACATCTTTTGATGGCACATCTTCAGCAATTAGTAAGTCACTATCCTGCTCACTAGCTTGCATCTCTGGCAAATCGTTATCTGGTTTATCGGACAGCACCTCTTGTACTTCATTCTCTTGTTGCAGTACCGAACGTTCAACTTCTTTCTGATCAACAGCCATAAACTCACTTTCAGTTTTATCCACTTCTGCTAAATCTGCCCTCGGTGCATATGAACTAAAAATTTGTCTAATTTCAGTATTTATATAAGGCTTACTAACCCTAGACGTCGTTTTTGTTGGCGTTCCTGTTACTTTTATATAATGTTTAGTTTGACCCATTTCTTCCTTATTAGACGCTATAGTATTAGAAGTTATGATTTCTTCTATATTTGCTTTGCTAGTATCTATATTATCATATTGTAGCTGACTTAAATCTATACTACCTGATGTTATATATAAATCATCTTTTATCTGCATATTTATCCCTCCAAATTAATCTAAAACATTCCAAATCTCATCTTTCCCTTGTTTTGTTGTTGCCGAAAAAGGAATTACTATATCTCCTTCTTTTAATTGTAATCCCTTTTTGATTATCGCAACATGCTTTTGTACTTGGCTACGTTTAAGCTTATCCATTTTGGTTGCTACTACAACTACGTTTTGATGATAATGAGATATCCAATCATACATCATTTTATCATTTTCACTTGGCTCATGTCTTATATCTACAAGTAACACAATATGCTTTAATACTTCCCTTGTTGAAAGATACCCTTCTATCAGTTTTCCCCAACTCTCACGCTGCGTCTTAGACACTCTGGCATAGCCATACCCTGGTAAGTCCACAAAATTATAAGTGTCTTGTATGTTATAGAAATTTATCGTTTGAGTTTTTCCTGGTTGGGAACTTGTTCTTGCTAAAGCTTTTCGATTAATCAAACTATTAATCAGTGATGATTTACCAACATTAGATTTACCTGCAAATGCAATCTCAGGCACCTCAGTTGTTGGAAATTGTGATTGATTGCCTGCTGTTATTATTAGTTCTGCTTTTGTAACATTCATTTTTTCACTTCCTTATTTTACAAACGCATATTTCAAAACATCGTTCATAGTTTGAGCATATTCAATATCTATACCATCTACTATATTTAGTTCTTGTTGTAGTTCTTCAATATGGCGTTCATTTTCTTTTGGTACTATAATTGTTTGTATGCCTACTCTTTTTGCAGACAAGATTTTTTCTCTAAGCCCCCCAATTGCTAATACTCGCCCACGTATAGTTACTTCGCCAGTCATTGCAATATTATTATTAACTTTTTGATTTGTATATGCCGAAATTATAGCTGTTGCCATAGTTATTCCAGCTGATGGGCCATCTTTTGGGACAGCACCTGCTGGAATGTGTATGTGTATATCCGATTCTTTAAATAATTGTGCCTCTATACCTAGTTGACTTTGTTGAGATTTGATATAACTTAAAGCTACATTGGCCGATTCTTTCATTACATCACCCGCATTTCCTGTAAGCTGAATTTTGCCATCACCCGCCGTCACATTTACTTCAATCGTTAATGTATCTCCTCCAACCGATGTCCAAGCAAGACCTCTAACAACTCCAATTTTAGGGCTATCTTCCTTTTTAAGGTAATTAAACTTAGGTTGTCCTATATAACTATTTATCTTTTTTATAGTCAAAGTAACATATTCTTTTTCATGTTCAACTATTTCCCTAGCTACTTTTCTACATATACTTGCAATTATTCTTTCTAATTCTCTAACCCCTGCTTCTTTAGTGTAATGTTCTACTATATATTTTAGTCCCTTATCACCAATTCTACATTGAGCTTTTGTTAGTCCATTTATAACAATTTGTTTTGGTATCAAGTGATTTTTAGCTATGTTTACTTTTTCTGGTTGAGTATAACTACCAACTTCTATTACCTCTAATCTATCAATTAATGGTTTTGGTATTTCTGATACTGAGTTAGCCGTAGCAATAAACATTACTCTTTCTAGCGACAAATTTAGTTCTAAATAATGATCTCTAAAAGCTCTATTTTGGTTATTATCTAATACTTCTAATAATGCCGCACTCGGATCTCCCTTAAACCCTACTCCCATTTTATCAATTTCATCTAATAATATCAAGGGATTGAGAGATTTTGCTTGTTTTAATCCTTGTATAATTCTCCCTGGCATAGCAGACACATACGTTTTACGGTGTCCTCGAATATCTGCCTCATCTTTTACACCACCCAATGCAATATTCACATAATTTCTACCTGTTGCTTGAGCAATAGATTTAGCAATAGATGTTTTCCCTACTCCAGGAGGCCCTACTAGACATATTATAGGCACTTCCGTTTTATCGCTAAGTTGTTTTACTGCAAGATATTCAAGTATTCTTTCTTTAACTTTGCTTAATCCATAATGTTCATCTTCTAATATTTTTGCTGATTTTCTGATATCTAAATTTTCTAAAGTCATAATTCCCCATGGTACGTCTAAGATGTTTTCTATGTACGCTCTAGTTGTATGGCTCTCTGGCGAACTAATAGGAATTCTTTTGAGATTGCTTATCTCTTTATTTAATTTTTCTTTTACTTCTTGAGGTAATTCTAGCTTATCCAGTTTATTTTTATAGTCTAAAATATCTGCATCAACTGATGAGTTTTCCCCTAACTCACTGTGTATTATCTTTAGTTGTTCCCTTAAATATATTTCCTTTTGAAAATCTCCCAAACTCTTATTTACTTTAGCATTTATATCCAGTATAAGTTTAAGTATTCTTAATTCGTTAGTTAGATATTCGATACATATTTCCATTCTAGCAAGCAAATTTTGTTCTTGTATAATATTTTGTTTGACAGTAGATTTATTAATGCAATTTGCTACTATTAGATCTATAATTTTTTCTCTATCCGTCAATGTATGAATACTTTTTAAAGAATCTGCTGATTTTGGTGGTTCTAACTTTATATACTCGGCAAGTAATCCTAATAAAATTCTAAAATTCGCTTCACCTTTATCTATATCACTAATTTGTGTAGTTAATTTATCAACTTTACAAATTGTATATCCTTCATCATGTGTATCTATCAATACTAATTTCGCTCTATCAATCCCTTCAAGTACAACTTTTAAACTACCTGAATTTGAGTTTACCAACCTTTGAATTTTAGCTGTAATTCCAATCTCATAGAAATCTTCTATAAATGAATTTTCTATTTGTTCACCTTTTAGAGTTGCTAAAAATACTGGCATTCTAGTTGCTAATGCCTTTCTAAGTGCTAACATAATTGTTTGATCGGATATCTCTAGTTGTATTACAATTCCAGGTAATATTTGTGCTTTTTTTAGAGGAATTAGGGGTATTATTGTATTTATCATCTCTGTATTTCTCCTTCTATATAATATATACCCCTATTATAACAAATTTTCAAACACTTTTTAATAAAAAATCAAAAAAAACTATTAAGCATGCAATATTTGTGTTGCTTTCTTAATTATCGGTGCATCCCAAATAGCCTCCACTATATCCTCAACTTTACTAATAGGTATAACTTCTATGTCATAATCTAAATATGTCTGTTGCATGTTTTCACTTGGAATATATACTTTTTTTACACCTGCTTCTTTTGCCGCTATAATTTTTTCAGTTACACCACCCACAGGAAACACTTCGCCATGTATAGTAATTTCACCTGTTATTGCTATTTCAGAACTTATAGGCTCATTAAATAGTGCTGAATATATACAACAAAACATTGCTACACCTGCCGACGGTCCATCAACTGGTGTCCCACCTGGAAAATTGACATGCACATAATAATCATCAAGAGATATATTATACATTAATCTTAACAATGATATAATGTTATCTACCGAAGTTTGTGCCATACTTTTTCGGCGGCTCTTGCCCGATCTACTGTTTAGTTCTTCTTCTTCTATTAGACCCGTTACTTTAAATTGGCTTGTTTGTTTTGATGCTTTTTTTACTACACATTGAATATCAAGCACTTCTCCTTGATTACCATATCCAGATACAGCAAGTCCATTTACTTTTCCAATATGTTTTTTATTATCTACCACTTTTTGTTTAATTGATGTATATCCACCTGATTTTACTACCCACTCAATATCTTTATCTGTAATCTCTACTTTGTTATCTAAATGCAATTTATTTATAGCCATTTCGGTTATAGTCATGGCATCTCGCCCATTTTTAGAATATTTAGAAATCATATCTATAATATTATCATTTGCAACAATCAGCTCTTTTGTTACTGCCCTGTCTACTATTTGGCGTATGTGAGCTTTAGTTAAATCTTTAAACGATATTTCAACACATCTAGATCTTAACGCTGGTGGGATATCATCTCTACTTCTAGTCGTTGCGCCTATCAATCTAAAATCAGCTGGTAAACCATTTTGAAATATATCATGTATATGTTTTGGTATATGTGATGAATTTTTTGAATAATATCCACTTTCAAAATAAACTTTTCTGTCTTCTAATACTTTTAAAAGTTTATTCATTTGCACTGATTTAAGCTCGCCTATTTCATCAATAAACAAAACACCCCCATGTGCTTTTGAAACTGCCCCAAATTTAGGCTGTGGTATACCTGCATTTCCGTACACCCCTGCCCCTTGATATATAGGATCATGTACCGAACCTATCAGTGGATCTGCCACATTTCTATCATCTGATTTTAATGTAGTTGCATCTATTTCTATGAACGGTGCATCTTTATAAAAACTTGAATTTTTTTGAGCTTTTGCCATCTCAAGTGCAACTCTAGCTGCAGCCGTTTTTCCTACCCCTGGGCTACCATATATAATTATATGTTGTGGATTTTTTGCACAAAGAGCTATCTTTAATGCTAATAATCCGTCTTCTTGACCTATAATGTCTTCCTCAGATTTTGGTCGCATTTTTTCTGCTAGTGGTTGTGCCAAACTTATTTTTCGCATCTTTTGTATCTGTTCATATTTTTCATCTTCACCATCATGTGTATCTATTTTTATTACTCGATTACTTTTTTGACTCATAAAAACAAATAGTCCAATCATAATAATTAAAAATACCTGTACCCATATCATATTAGACACTACATCTAAATTATTGGTAATCGTTGAAATTTCCATTGCTGTCTCCATTAAAACCCCTCCTAATCTATTCTGTTAGATTATTGACTAGATTTTCCAACTTTATACCAACCTTTTATATTTTTCCTTTTATATTTTTCCACAAAAAAATATCGCAAACTAATTTATAATTTGCGATATTTTCTCTATGCTGATTCTGGATTATTTTTTCTTTTAGAAAGCTTTTGATTTTGGTTATAAACCATTTCTGCTTCTCCACCATCAAGAGTTTCACCTGATATAATCACCTTGTCTAGCTTATCAGAAACTGATGGCATTTCATACATAATATCAACCATAACACTCTCTAATATAGCACGTAGACCTCTAGCACCCGTTTGGCGTTCGATAGCTAATTTAGCAACTTTGCTTAATGCCTCATCAGTAAATTCTAAACCTACTCCATCCATTTCAAACAATTTTGCATATTGTTTAGCAATAGCATTTTTTGGTTTAGTTAATATTTGTACCAAAGCTTCTTCATCTAAATTTTCAAGAGATACTGTTACTGGAACACGTCCTACAAACTCTGGAATTAACCCAAATTTTAATAAATCTTGAGGTTCTAAATCTTTAAGCAAAGTTCCGATACTTTTTTCTTTTTTACTGATAACATTAGCACCAAATCCCATACTTTTGTTTCCAGTACGTTTTTCGATAATTTTATCAATTCCATCAAATGCACCACCACAAATAAATAAAATGTTAGTTGTATCTATTTGCAAAAATTCTTGATGCGGATGTTTTCTTCCACCTTGTGGCGGAACTGATGCAACTGTTCCTTCTAATATCTTTAAAAGTGCTTGTTGCACCCCTTCACCACTAACATCTCTTGTGATTGATGGATTTTCAGATTTTCTTGTAATTTTGTCTATCTCATCAATATAGATAATTCCAACCTGTGCTTTTTCTATATCATAATTAGAGGCTTGAACTAATTTTAGTAATATATTTTCAACATCCTCACCAACATAACCTGCTTCTGTAAGTGTTGTTGCATCTGCTATTGCAAAAGGCACATTTAACATTTTCGCCAATGTTTGTGCAAGCAAAGTTTTTCCTGAACCTGTAGGCCCAATCAACAAGATATTACTTTTTTGTATATCCACATCGCCTTCTTTAATACCACCAACTTTAATACGTTTATAATGATTATAAACTGCAACTGCTAACGCTCTCTTTGCATCTTGTTGACCAATAACATAATCATCTAAATGAACTTTAATTTGTTTTGGTGTTGGAATGTTTTCAATGTCATCTAATCCATCAATATCACCGAAACCTTCTTCCATAATTTCAACACATAAATTTATACAATCATCACAAATATATACGTTTGGACCTGCAATTAACCTTCTTACTTGATCTTGACTTTTCCCACAAAAAGAACAGCTTAGGTCGTGATTATTATCAAACTTACTAGCCATACGTTGTCACCTCTTTCTATAGTTAATTTTGACTACAATTTTTCTACAACTTTATCAATAATTCCGTACTCTAAAGCTTCTGTTGCACTCATATAATAATCTCTCTCTACATCTTGCTCTATTTTTTCTAGAGGTTGACCTGTATTAGCAGCAAGCATCGTATTCATTTTTGCTTTAGTTTTTAGAATGTGTTGAGCATGAATTTGAATATCAGTTGCTTGCCCTCTTGCACCACCTAATGGTTGGTGTATCATCACTTCAGCATTTATATATATATATATATATATATATATAGATTGATCACAAAAAGACATGTTTTGTCCACTATGCAAGGTCGAGAAAAAATTGTCTCAATAGTTTTTCCAAGTTTTATTAGAAAAATGCTTTACAAAGCAAGTTTGACAAGCAGCAGCGCTTCTGTATACATTGCAATAAAAACGAAAACAAAATCTCTCTGCTAGGACCGATTTGGACAGAACAAGAGTCCAAAATGTTTCAGTTATAAATACATACATACAGTACGTACAAACATACATGGATACAGAATTCACTTTACAGCATGACAACAAATTATGTACATTTGCTTAAATATTATTCATCTATCTGCTAATTACAGTGTAGCACTTGTGAAATACTGTGAATAACCAGCATGTGAAGATCTTATTACTGAGATAAGGGACTCGTTTCAGAAGGCAGAGCAAAAAAAGGCACTGGATCTTAACCCAGAAGAGAGAGGAACCTTTCACTTCCTCACTCTACGTAATCGTAAAAATACTATCAAATCGCTTTGTGTCCTTTTTGTCACTTCCCATGTCTACAGACCTTAAGATTAACCCACAGAGAAAACTGTTTCATTGATTGTTATACAGCTGATAAAATTTAAGATCATAATCTTTCCTTTTTCTGGTCTACTCACTCTGTGTGTGTGTGTGTGTGTGTGTGCATATTTTCCTACCTCCAGGTCATCCAGAGAGCGGGCCAGGCTGAGACGTTTGGAGCGTCCGAAGGAGCGTCTGGCTGAGGAGCGCTGGGGGAGAGGAGGAAAGCCCACAGTCAGACCACGAAACCGACCCCCCTGATGAAGGAAAACAGAAGCGCTCAGCGCACAGGCTTGGTGTGATACAGTATCCACAGGTGGGATTGGCAGTACGTTGTAATGGAAACATCCCAGGTGTGATTAACAGCAAATTCATTTCACTTTCCAATGGAATAAATGACATAAAACTGACGGATGCAGGGGCTTCTTCAGCGGTTTCAATGCCTATTGTGGAACTACGGTTTATTAGGTCTCGGTCTGTCTTATGTCATCCATCTTTTCACGTGTTCTGTCACCCTTAATGGGCAAACAATGCCTTATACGATACAAACAGTAAGTGCAACAATAAAGCAAACCAAACATCTAATCTAACATATCTATATTTAACTAATTTTGTGTTTCACAATGTTGTCTTGCATTAATGGGATCTAATGTTAACGTATCCAAACGACTTTACTACCCCAATCCTAAATAAAAAGTTTATATGCCGTGAAATCGTAAATAAAAACTGGGTGTAATCATCTGAAAACAAACTGCTTATACTTACAACTGTTTTATCAAGTATTTTAGAGCTCATGTTGTACAAACATTAATTAAGTATGTTTAAGATTAAACTACCAAATATTTCAAGGTATCTTAGAGTCTCAAGACTTCTTCTATACACTGTGCAGCAAATAATGTTAGAAACGGCTTGTTAGATTGAAACTGTTGCTGTTTGCTCTTGTAGTTGCTGCGTGTGGTCATGAGTTATAGTCAGAGCACACTACGTGCAGGCAGTGAAACCCTTTGAGTGGATAACTGTTGTGATATTTTTGTTTCAGGTATTGAAAATTACAATTCAACACTGTCAGAGAAAATTGACAATTGGTCTTCAAATCAATTTAATTGATTAGAATTGTTATTAAAATATGGCCTGTTTAACAAGCAATAATAGACTTCATCATTTTGCGTAAACTTTGATAACCTGCTAAACTTCTACCACACGTATGAGTGTCTCAAGTATCGTAGGCTACTTGTACTGCCTGATTTTAAATAAAACATATGGTAATCATTTCAAACAACAGGCCTAAGTTTACATCAAAGAACAGAACTCACGGTCAAACTGACAGGCTGTTGGACAGTCAGCACAACTGGAAATGAAGTTAAATTCAAAACAAAATCAGGACATGACTTTACGTCTGATATTTCTTTACCTGCCTTATGTGCGTCGATTGACCCTGAACAATATCGCCTTCCGTTTAACAAGTTTAAATGCAACAAATACACTCAAGTGGAGCTTGTCACATTTCCACACTCCTCTCTGTTTGGTTACGTTCGAAACAACATCCAGAGCAGGCGGAGCCTCCCAGCCTCACAGCGCCGCCCCGCCGGGATGTTCTGAAACACGTAACAAGCGCTTCTCTGTGTCCGTTGCCTGACGCCGGATATAACCAATAACATTCACCGCCCTTCACTGAGAGCTGGCCAATCACAACGCGAGATCCGCCATGTACAAAAATAAATTCATTTATTTATAGTTAAGTGTTGATAGACTTGCAGCACATGATATGGTCTGTTGGATTTTTTTTTTACAAAGAATAAATCTGTTCATATTCTGTATCTTTCGTACAGTCAACAAATCCTACAAATAGATTAAGACAAACAATTAATTTATAATAATAACATGAATTCTCTGTGCAGCAAAAGACTGATATAGCCTAAATTATTCCACTGTGCAGTAAACCACCATTGTTTTTGTCAGTGACAAAACATTTTCCTTCATTGCAGTGACTGCAGGTCCATCCTGCAGTCCACTATTGTTACAAGTAACTCGACTCTGCAGCTAAAAAAAGTCCCCAACACATACA
>MDSP01000162.1_pt1 | contig 15300 bp, 14 predicted proteins | sample 1005811 | NCBI WGS metagenome assembly MDSP01 (sample SAMN05526596, study PRJNA338239) | gut metagenome | isolation source: stomach gut content | host: Naso elegans | place: Saudi Arabia: Red Sea | collected 2011-04
AAAGTGATGTGTTATATAGGTCAAAGGATGTGATTAGATGTTTACAGGAATTATAGAAGCTAAAGCTAGTATTAAAAGAATAATAAAAAAATCGAATGGATTAACGTTTACTATAGCACGACCACAAACATTTGATGATATAAAAATCGGAGACAGCATTGCTACAAATGGTGTATGTCTTACAATTACACAACTTTCCCCACAAACATTTGATGTAGACATAATGAATGAATCATTGAAAAAAACTACTCTTAGTACTATTGGTGTTGGAACTAAAGTTAATTTAGAGCGTGCAATGTTAGTGAGCAGCAGATTTGGGGGACACATTGTAAGTGGACATGTAGATGAGGTTGGCCGAGTAGTAAATATAAAAAAGGACGGTATCGCAACAGTATATTGGATTAAAGTAGATAACGCATCTTGTTTAATAAGCAAAGGTTCTGTTGCACTAGATGGAATTAGTTTAACTATCGTTGAAGTTAGAGCGAGTACATTTAGCGTATCCATCATTCCGCATACACAACAAGAAACTACGATTTCATCGTGGCATGTCGGTAGCTTAATAAATATAGAAAAAGACCAATTAATTAAAAGTACTATGACACAAATTAAATCAGTAATTGATAAAGACTTTTTATTAAAATGTGGTTTTTAAAGAAGGCTTAACCCCTCCTTAAAAAATTACTATAATATTTTATGTGGCAACTGCTGATTCAATAATTGTGGCCTAAATTAGTTCTATAACTAGAGTTAAATAGTATATTATAGTATATCGCGGGTAACAACTTAGCTGATAATATAATAATGAAAGGTTTTAAAATAATGAATACAATAAAAGAAGCTTTAGAAGCATTAAAACAAGGTGAAATTATAATAGTAACTGATGATGAAGGACGAGAAAATGAAGGCGACTTTATATGTCCTGCTGAAAACGTAACTGCTGAGCAAATTAACTTTATGGCAACTTACGGTAAAGGATTAATTTGCATGCCAATGAGCGTAGAAATTGCTAAAGAACTAAAATTTCCCCAAATGATTGAAAACAATACAGATGCGCATGGAACAGCCTTTACGGTATCAATAGACTATAAAGATACTACAACTGGGATTTCAGCGCATGAAAGAGCACTTACAGCAAGAAAAGTTGTAGAAGAAGGTGTTACAGCAGAAGACTTTAAGCGCCCCGGACATATGTTCCCATTAGTCGCAAAGCCAAATGGCGTATTAGTTCGCGATGGTCATACGGAAGCCACTGTTGACCTTATGACACTAGCAGGATTTAAACCATGCGGATTATGTTGCGAAATCATTAGACCAGATGGGGAAATGATGCGCGAAACAGAACTAAAAGCTTTAGCTAGTCAGTGGAATCTAAAAATGATTTCAATTAAAGATTTATTAGCTTACAGAAAAATATATGACATATTAGTTGAAAAAGTAGCTATGCCAAAATTACCAACTAAATATGGAGACTTTGTGGCACATGGATATATAAATAAGCTAAACGGCGAACATCATGTTGCACTTGTAAAAGGTGATATAACTACTGCTGAGCCAGTTTTATGTCGTGTGCATTCTGAATGTTTAACCGGCGATGTATTCCATTCAATGAAATGTGATTGTGGTCAGCAGTTAGACCAAGCGCTAAAGCAAATTGCAAAGGAAGGCAGAGGAGTTTTACTTTATATGCGACAAGAAGGCCGTGGTATTGGGCTATTAAATAAATTACGCGCTTATGAACTGCAAGAAACTGGCCTTGATACTGTAGAAGCAAATTTAGCTTTAGGATTTGAAGAAGATGAGCGTGAATATTATGTTGGCGCACAAATTTTAAGGCATTTAGGTATTAAGCAACTACACCTTATGACTAATAATCCAGATAAAATTTATCAGCTTGAAGAGTTTGGAATAAAAATTGTAAAACGTGTGCCAATTGAAACTGACTATAGCGAACAATCAATAAATTACATGGCAACTAAAAAGTATAAGATGGGACATGTACTAAATTTAGAACAAGAATTTGCGTAAATAAGTATAATCTAGTGCTATAATTGGAATAAATAAGACAAACTATTTTAATTTAAGGAGAACTTATGAAAATATACGAAGGAAATTTAGTAGCTAAAGGGATGACAGTGTGTCTTATTGCATCCAGATTTAATGACTTTATAACATCAAGACTATTAGATGGCGCAATAGATGGCCTTAAAAGACATGGAGTACACGAAGACAATATAGATGTAATGTGGATACCAGGAGCATTTGAAATGCCTCTTATAGCAAAGAGAGCTGCGAAAACTGGTAAATACGATGCAATCATTTGCGTTGGCGCAGTGATTAGAGGCTCTACTACTCATTACGACTACGTGTGTAGCGAAGTATCTAAAGGGCTTGCAGCAGTATCGCTAGAAAGTGAATTACCTGTTATGTTTGGAGTTCTTACAACCGAAAATATTGAGCAGGCCATAGAAAGAGCGGGTAGCAAAGCTGGAAACAAAGGCTATGAATGTGCTGTTGGAGCAGTAGAAATGGTAAATTTAATAGAAAAACTTAAAGTATTACAATACTCATAAAACTAAACCACAAGTTCACGCAACTTGTGGTTTTAACATTTTAAGCGAAAGTTACATATATAATAGTAACTCCTATAATATTTGAGGGTGATACTATGGTGAATAACGAGTTAGTGTATTTTTATTTTGGCTTACTAGGCACGTTATGTAGCTACGTAAGTTTTTCTTATCAAGAATATTTAATTACATTAATAAGTATAGTAATTACGGTTTACCTCTTTAGTAACTTTTTACATTTGACTTTGGAAGAATAGCAATACATAATTAATTCCATCTATCGCAAAATATATTTGTCATAGATGGAACCTTTTTTTTGCAAAATGCATATATAATAGTATGTCCAATAAATATTAATTAAGGGGGAGATTTATATGAACATTACGGAAATGTATTTAAGCTATAACGTATACTCAAGACCAATGTTACCGCTAACAGCAGTTAAAGGCATTGTAATCCACTATGTCGCAAACCCAGGCTCTAGTGCAGTAGCTAATAGAAACTATTTTAATAACTTAACATCAACTTATGCAAGCAGCCATTATATAGTGGGATTAGAAGGGGAAATAATCGCTTGTATTCCAGAAGATGAAATAGCCTACCATGCTGGAGATAAAACTTATAATAGCACATTTATAGGTATTGAAGTATGCCATCCTGACACAACTGGTAAATTTGTAGAGCCTACTTACAGTGCTGTAGTAGAGTTAACTGCAGATATTTGCAAAAGGTATAACCTTAATCCTCAAACAGATGTAATAAGACATTATGACGTTACAGGAAAACTTTGTCCTCTATATTATGTGAATAACAAAGATGCATGGGAACAGTTTTTAAGTGATGTGGAAAAGTCTATGTCTGCTGAAGTTTTACCTGAAATTTTGCCAAGCTTTGGAACTGATGTAACTGAAATTGCAATCAATGGAGTAGTAACTACAGTTGAAGCAAAATTAATTAACGATTTCACTTATGTAAAACTTAGAGATTTAATTAGCGACAAAATAGAAGTTGGCTATGATGGACGAATAGCATATATTAATACATTATAAGTTGGCGCTACTAAATAAAAAAACTAGAGTTACTAAATAGACAAATTAGAGCTGGACTATTAGCTAACTTTTATGTTATTCTAGTTCCATAGGAGGATAACATATGGTTGTTTCAATAGTCCAGCTTATTTTTAGATATGTAATTCATATGTTAAATGTTGGTGTACCATTATTTACAGTATATATAATAGGAAGATTTATATATCTGAAATGGAGCCATACGAAAATATACTTTAAAGATGAATTGTTACATGCGTTAACAGTATTTTATTTTTTGTGCTTATATATCATTACAGTAGGTAGGCCAAGTATGACTTTTTCCATAGTGATGGACCAAAATCGAATTAATGCCGTACCATTTATTGAACTTATGAAATTGCTAGACTATGGATATGTAGCCTCGTTTACTTATAACGTAGTCGGAAATATTTTATGGTTTATGCCAATTGGGATACTGCTACCTATGCAGATGCGGAAATATTGGAGCATATTCACTATAGCTTTTTGTGGCTTTTGTGTATCGCTTTCGATAGAAATGCTACAATTTATTTTCGGTACTGGTATAAGTGATATTGATGATTTAATTATTAACACTATTGGTACTATTATTGGATATATCATATATAAAATAGCGGCTATAATAACCGTGTTAAGACGTAGATATGAAAAATGAGAAAAAAGCTTTAGAAGATTATATTGATGTTATTATGCAGTTACCTTTAAAAGAGAAATATACTAAAGAAGAGCTGTTAGTTAAACCGTTACTTATTGATAGTTTGGATAATATCGAAATATATTATGCTCCTCATAATGACTATATTAATAAGGAAGCAAAAATTTTTATAGTAGGTATTACACCGGGGTTTTTACAAATGGATTTAGCTATATCTACCGCGCGTCGTTGTTTAGAGCAAGGTATGAGTATAGAAGCTATAAAAAAAGAGTGTAAATTGGTAGCCAGATTTTCGGGGCCGCTTAGAAAGAACTTAATTAGTATGTTAGATGAAATTGGATTACATCATATTGTAGGACTAGCTTGCTGTGAAGAGCTTTTTTCTACATGTTATATGCATACTACTTCAGTCATACCTTATCCAACATTTGTAAATGGAACTAATTATACTGGGCATAGTCCAAAGCTAATTAAAAATGAATTTTTAATGAGTTATGCCATAAGTTGTATTAAAGAAGAGTTACAGCAGTTGAAATACACAGAAAATATATTAATAGTTCCACTTGGTAAAGCTGTTGAAGAAGTTTTATTTTATTTTGCTTCAATTGGATTGTTCAAACCACAACAAATACTACAAGGATTTCCCCATCCTTCTGGGGCAAATGGTAATCGTATTAAACAATTAGAAGCTAATAAACATAATTTAATAACACAACTTAAGGGGCTAAGCGCCCCTTTTTATATTTAAAGGTATATTGCAGTTTTTAGGTGGCAATAATCTAGTACTAGGAAAGGAAGTTTATAATGAGACCAATAGATAATTTAATTAATCCAGCAAAAGACACGCTATTTAATAGATATGTGGCAAAAGAAGTATTTAACGATGAAGATAAGTATGTAGATTTAAGACAGGAACATTTTAATCATGTATGGAGACTGAGCTATAATGAGATAGGAGACAGTGTATTAAATGCAGCAGATTTAGAACAGCTAGAAAATTTTGTGGCACTTAGAGAAATTTCATTAAACTTAGGCGGTTATCATGATACCAGTGACTTAACTATCACTAATATAAAACAGATTGTAAATACATTAAAGACATTTACTTCATTAAAAACAGTGTATATAGTGTGTAAATTATTTGCCGAGGCAGATTGTGAACTTAGCGAAATGACGCAATTAAAAAGGTTAAGCCTAATCCAATGCGGTATAGTAGACTTACCAATGTGGATAACAAACTTAAGCAATTTAGAAGAGCTAAATTTAAGTAACAATAAACTAGTTACTTTACCCGCGCAGTTAAATACATTAACAAAACTAAAAGTGCTAAATTTAAATATGAACCGTCTAACTACCTTTAGCGCTGAACTAGGATTTTTAGGTAGCTTAGAATCGTTAGACTTAAGTTATAACCAGCTCCAAACGCTACCATCAGGATTTGCATTGCTAAGAGAGCTTAAACAGTTACACTTGGGGTGGAATGATTTAATGGAATTTCCAGCAGCAGTTTCTACACTAAGCAAACTAGAGCTACTGAACTTAGAAGGGGCTGAAAACATAACTACTTTACCAATAGGAAACTTAATGAAACTTAAGAAACTTAGTGTATCTAATTCTAAATTAACTACAATATCATGGGAAATAGGAAGGTTGGTTAATTTAACACACCTAGAATTAACTAATAATAGCCAATTAACATCTTTACCTGCTGAAATCGGTTTATTAGTAAACTTAGAAAGTCTAAATTTAATGGCAAATGGGCTAACTGAATTACCTAATACAATAGGCAGTTGGGTTAAATTAAAAGAACTATACTTAAGTGATTGCGCTCTAACTTCTATACCGCCGGAAATAGGGTGGTTAGTTAATTTAGAGTATTTAAAATTAGATGAAAATAGACTGCAAACTTTGCCGCCCCACATTGGTAATTTAGCACATTTGCAACATATGGATTTAAGTAGAAATGCCACTTTAGTTAGTCTACCAGTCGAAATAACATATTTAGAAACATTAGAACTATGGATAATGGATACACCGCTGGGCCAGCTGATACATTGGGTAGATAGAATGGATAACTTAGAATTAATTAGTTACTAACGGCTCTAGGTTTTCTAAAACTAATACATTTTATACGTGCTGGGGAAAATCTAAAACAAGGGACTTATGGAGTCCCTTACAATTTACTTAATATTTCTTATACTCATCCATCTTCTTAGCTTCTTCAGCTTTCTCTTTTTGTCGTTCAATAATTTTAGCCGTAAGTAAAATTGCGCTAGCTAGAACTAAAATTATATTCGCTATAAAAATCCCCCCCTTAATCAAAAATTAAGAAATAACAACACCAGTCCCGTAAGCTAACATTTCAGCAGCTCCTTGGACAACAGTAGAAGATGCAATCCTAAGCCCCACTATAGCATTAGCGCCTTGGGCTTTTGCATCTTCTACCATACGCTCTATAGCAATTTGACGAGCTTCAATTAGCATTTCATTGTACCCACCTAGTTCTCCTCCAGCCATACTTTTAAATGCAGCCGAAATATCTTTTCCTAAATGCTTTGAACGTATTGTACTACCTTTTACAAAACCTTTCACCTCAGTAATTTCTTTACCCACAATACTATCTGTAGTTACTATTAACATAAAAATATCTCCTCTTCTTAAAATTTTATTACCCTTTAAGTATACTCCAATTTAAAAAATAATCAATACTCAGCGCTTAATTCCATTTATTTACAATTGCAGGTTTTAAATTGCTATGTTACAATATTGTTACAGAATTCTTATGTGTAATTAAATACATATGAATTCTATAGACAATGCCCCTAACTGTTTCCCCACACATTGAAAAAAATCGCCTGCCTCAGCATTTATAAAAGGTTGAGCGATAAGTTTTCATTTGTTAAGTTAACAAAACCAATGTATAGGAGAATAATAATGAAAAAATTTGCAAAATTTATAACTAGTATATTAGCAGTTACGTTAATTACACCTGCAACATTTGCTACCCAAACAACATTAACAGCGCAAGACTATGCCAATTACTTAATTGAGGCTCTAGGCGTAACAAGCGTGCAATATGCCATAATTAAAGATGGTGATATTATTACATCAGCAGCAACCGGAATGGATAGTGCTAGTAGCCAAACCTCAACGGAGCTTATGTATGGAATAGGCTCCATTAGTAAAGTGTACACAACAGCTAGCATTATGAAATTAGTAGACTTAGGCTTAATAGACTTAGATAAACCAGTTACTACATACGTTGACGATTTTAAAATGGCCGACGACAGATATAAAGATATTACAGTAAAAATGTTACTTAATCACTCATCAGGACTTATGGAAGGCAGTTTATCAAATACAGTTTTATATGCAGACAACGACACACAATACACGGATAATTTATTAGAACGCTTAAGCACACAGCGCCTAAATACCGCGCCAGGAGAAGTTTGTGTTTATAACAACGGTGGATTTAGTTTAGCAGAAATCGTAATAGAAAGAGTAAGCGGATTATCGTATACAGAATTTTTAGAAACGTATATAACACAACCGTTAGGATTGGAAAATACAGTTACACCGCAGTCTGAATTTGACGTAGAAAATCTAGTTAATATTAGCACTTACCAAGGACAAATAATTCAAGATGCACCAGTAGAAACGTTAAACGCAATTGGTACGGGAGGAATATATAGCACAGCGGAAGACTTATGTTTGTTTGTAGACGCATTCTTTTTAAATGATGAATTCCTTACCCAACAAGCTATAGACTTAACAACAACTCCCCAATATCAAACGGGATTATGGGGAACGGACAAAATGGCTTTTGAATATGGACTTGGCTGGGATGAAATTGAATTATATCCATTTAATGAACAAGATATCCAAGTACTATCCAAAAGCGGAGATACTTTAACTTATTCTTCTGCGTTATTAGTAGCGCCACAATATGATATTGCTGTAGCAGTTTTAGCAACTGGCGGTAACTCCACATTTAATACTTCATTTGCAGGACAAATGCTAATAGATGAGCTAATCAAAGATGGCGTAATGGAACAACCAGCATATGAACTTGGATATGAAGTAGCAGAAATGGTACCGATACCAGATGAACTATTAGTTAACTCAGGCTTATATGGCAATATTTTAGGAGCCTTTATTTACGAATTAAATCCAGAAGGAACACTAGATATATATTTGAATGATGAATTTATCGATACGTTTTATCACCAAGGAGACGGAAAGTTTGTGGATAAGTATGGCTCCCAATTACTAGAATTTGAAGCGTTAGAAAATGGCCATAACTATGCTAAAGTTAATGTTACTGTTAATACAGGACTTATGCCAGTACTAAGTACAAATTATTATGGACAGCAACTTGAGGAAAAAGAAATTTCAGATGAAGTAAAAGCTGCTTGGGAAGCAAGGTACAATAAAACTTATTACTTATTAAATGAAAAATATACAAGTTTCATTTATACATCAGGAATACCTGCTGCTATGCTATACGGACAATCACCTGTGGAAGGCTATTGTGGCCAATTGGAGATTATAAATGAAAATACTCTTTATTCAAACCTTGCTATACCGGGAATGTATAGCCGTGATGGTATAGATTTGCACTTTTATAATGTGGATGGCGTGGAGTTCTTAATGTCGGGTAGTAGCATCTATGGTGATGAAAGCTTTGTTAACCCTTTAAAGTATGGTACTTATGAAATTGCTGAAGATGGCTATGCTAAACATTTTTCTGTTGACGAAGATATGACTGTGTCTATTGATATGATTGGTAATGGTATATTCGCTTTATATGATTTAGATGGCATTTGTATTTATAACTCAATTTTAGAACCAAATAAACCTCTTGAAATTCAAGCGGGTAGCATGCTAGTATTCGCTGGAGATATAGGTACTTCTTATATTGTAGAATAAAATTTCAACCTCCAAAAAATAATTGGAGGTCTTTTTGTAGGCTAAATTATTAAATATACCATAAATTGGTACGATATTTATTATAAAATAACCTACTCCTGGTATATACAACGCAATATATTAATAATATAATAACTACTGTAGGACAAATTAAGCCATATTGCAATATCTATTATTATAATTCTAAAATTGTACATGCTATATAATTCAGAAGGAGAGTATCTGTCAACTACCCCCACCTATAGAGGTGCGGGCTTGTAACTAATCTACACGTAGTCAGAACGATACTTAATATCTCCTACCTCAAACGATTGTTACTATAAGCCAGATTGACTGTGGCTCAATTGATAGAGTTTACTCTACCAATTCTTTAAGAGTGCCTTTTACACAACGGTTTTCTCTTAGTGGAAATTATATCACAAAGAAAAGGAGGTTGCAAGGATAAAAAAGCAATTCCTCTCCCACTTATAGAAGTGGGAGTATCCTTGCTAAATTTTAGATGAAAAAAATAATTTTACTATTAATAACTATAATTTTAGTTATAACTTGTTATGTAGAATCTGAAGTAGTTAATGAAATTTATTTTGATAACATTTACAAAAATAATACAACCGAATTTAGCTTACTTAAATATTATCCATCGGAAGTAGATGAAAATGGATATTTTATTGATAAACAAAAACGATATATGTTAATCGATATAATCAATGAATTTAGTGTTGAATTTGGTGTTGAAGTAAGCCATACTATATATCAGAACGCTGATACCATTGTATTAATGACAACAGATACTACATTTAGTAATAAATTTCCAGACAAAATAGAGCCGATTTATCCAAAAACTAATGTAGTACTAGACGAACCTCACACTAAATTTAATCTACCTACTAATAATTATAAATACTTGATTTATCCCATGGAGTACTTACCAGAGTTAACCCATGGTGTGGGTAAATATATAGTAACTACTATAGATCCCCAAGTTGTAGATGTATTATTAGAGCGACTTAATGAAACCATAGGGACTGTTAGTTTAGAAGGGATATATAGCTATAATTTATTTGTTGTGATTTGTAATTATTTAATAGAGGACATATTACCTGTATTTATACTAATGCTAATTTGTATAATTTTAGGAATATTTATTTTAATTAAATTGTGTGTAAGTAAAGCTAAAGTAATTTCTATACTATATTTAAATGGGTACTCCAATATAAAAATAATTCAATACTTTCTGCACTACTTAACACCTAGTTTGCTATTATCCTTACTAATAGCTTGTATAATTAATAGCATATACATTTGTGCTCAGTTTGAAGCATATTTTATTTTATACTTTTTGATAGCTACTATTATATTATTTTTATTAATAACACTAGCGGTTTTAAGTATTTTAGCATTATTAGTTAGCGTAATTGTATTCAGATATAATAAAAAAGATTTAGTAGAAGGAAAAGTAGTATTTAGTAACTTTAATTTTATGCAAATGATAGTAAAATATACTATAATATTATTTAGTTTATTTATATTTAGTAACATATTGACACAACAACAAACTTTAGCAGTAATGCTACAAGCAAATGAACATTGGGAAGTAGCTCAAAACGTTTATAAATTGTTGTGGCGGCCTGATAGTGTAAAGTTTATGGAACAAAGAAAAGATGAACCTGTTTATACTAATATTTATGTAGGAATGGAGCAACAAAATGATGCAATTTTATTAGACACTAACGCGTATTTAGATTCCGATATAGGTATGTTTTTAAATCAATATGAAATTGTTTATTCATGGGAAGCAGCCAGTAACTTAGTACCGGACCATATAAAAAAAGAACTCCTTAACAAAGATGAAATGTATAAGGAGTTATGGTCCACTAATAAATTTTCTTATCAGCATAAAAATTTAGTAGTAAATACAAATTACCTAAATCAACATCCTATCCTTACTATAGATAATAATTGTGTAATTGAGGATTTAATTTATGAAGATTTAACATTAAATATATTAGTTCCTGAAATTTTAAAATATGAAACAACACAAATCGTAGAAGATTATAAAGATTTATTTTATTTTAGAAAAGTTCATGTTCCTCAGGAAATATATGGTGAGCAAGGTGATGTTAGTATAGAAGAGCTAAATATAAATGTAATTTATATTAAAGATAATCAAGAATTTTTCACTTATAATTCTGAGACAGGATTAAAAACTAATAATTTAATTTTTGATAATCCTATAATAGTAGTGGATACGAATAATTTTGACTATAATTACTATACACCCAGTAATTTAATTTTTAGAAGTAGTAAGGCTAATCCTATGGATGACGTTAGAGAACTTATTGAAATCAATGGGTTAAGTAGACAATTTAGTGGCGTTAAGTCAATATATAATGAACGCGCTGAAGAAATAGATAATTTAATAAAAAATATTAGAATTAATATGTTTGTATTTTTATTTACGCTGGGATGCACGATTATTTTCACTTATGTGATTAATATAAATTACTTTGAACAAAACCGATATAAAATATTTGTAAAATATAGTTTAGGGTTTTCATTACCTAAAATCTTACAGCTAAAAGTAGGCATAGATATACTGCTATATTTAATTATATTGTTATATTCTGATATTCCTTTATTTTATCAAATAATCCTATTTGTATTAGATTTGGGAACTAACGCATTGTTTAACTACAGGATTTTTAGTAAATCAATTAACGAAGTAATTAAGGGAGGATTATAAATGATAAATCTTACAAATATTAATAAAGCTTATGGAAATAACGTTATCTTCAAAAATTTTTCTTTGCAAATAGAAGATAAAGCATTTGCAGTAATAACCGGCCAAAGTGGCAAAGGAAAAACAACGTTAATGAATATTATGGGATTAATTGAAACCATTGATGGCGGAACTATTACTCTGGATAATATAGAGGTAAAAGGAAATAAAAATAAACTATTGTTCTTTAGAGAAAAAATAGCTTTTCTATTTCAAAACTTTGCTTTAATTGACGAATTAACAGTGGAGAAAAATCTATTGTTGGCTCTTGAGTACAGCAGTTATAACAAAACTGAAAAGGTTGTAAAGATAAATCAAGTATTAGCCAAGGTAGGATTAAAAAAGTATAATAATATGAAGGTGTACCAGCTTAGTGGTGGACAACAGCAGCGCGTGGCACTTGCAAGGGTTATACTTAAAGATGCTAAGTATGTATTTGCAGATGAACCTACAGGAAATTTGGATGAGGAAAATGCTAATTTAGTTTTTAAACTATTGCACGATCTCAACTCAGAAGGTAAAACTATTGTAGTAGTTACTCATAACCCTAATGTAGTTACATTACCTTATGTAACACAAGTGGTGGAATTGTAAAATCTTATAAAAGCTCTCATGTATGTGATACAGAGAGCTTTATTTGGTTAAAATACATAATAAAACTTTAAGTATGTACTAAAACATATAAAATGTATATAATAGAGAGAAAGAATAACTTTAGTGCTTTAGAAAAGGAGTCATAACAATGCAATTTATAAAAAATTATATAGCATATAAGCGAACTAAATTAAGTATAACACAGCGTAAGCTTGGTGCAGGGTTATCCGCTTATACAGTAATAGGGAAAATTGAACGAGAATACAAATACCCAGATAAACTAACTATTGATATGATAGCACAACGCTTGGGGATAGAAAAAGAAGCATTTGAATATTATGTATCCTATCAAGATTATAATTTACATCAATGTAGAAGGGAAATTTTAAAAAATATAGAACTAAATAAATGGGGGGACGCTTTAAAGCTACTGGAAACCTACTGTGAAACTACTGCTAATTTAAAATCTAAGTTACAAAAACAATTTATACAGTATGCAAAAGTAATGATTGCAGAAAAACAAGGTGAGACTAATTTAGCACAAGAGTGGCAACAATTAATTCTTATAACTAATCCAGACTTTAATCCTAATAACATTACAGAACTTGTTTTTAGTGACGCGGAAATTTATTTTATTATTAAATATGCATCACACTTACCTCCAACTAAGGCTAAACCAATATATTTAGAGCTACTGAAATTTTTAACATCTACTAAAGCGAGTAAGTCTGCACAATCTAAGTATCATCCACAAGTAGTTTTAAAATTAGCTAAACCATTTATGGAAGGTAATAAATATCATAGAGTTTTAACATGGTGCAATCAATCGATTGAATATATACGTCTTTATGGCAATTTTAATTTTTTCGTAGAAATTTTAGAACTAAAAAGGGAATTATTAAAACTGTTAAATAGATTTGATGAGGAGTATAATGTTACAATACAATGGCTGGATACTTTAAATAGTATTTATACACAATATAATGCTAAACCAGTTTGTCAACTTAATCTGTTTATATTTAAGAATTATTATTTTGTAGGGGATATCATAAGAAACCGTAGAATAATGTTAGGATTATCTCCAATGCAGCTAGCAGAGGAAATTTGTGATATTAGAACTATATATAGATTAGAGCACGGCAAGACTAATACTAAGCTATATCTAATAGAAAAAATATTAAAAAAATTAAATTTAAGTGGCGATTTATATAATGATAGAATACCATTCGTAAATTTAGATACGTTTACTTTATCTTATAATATATCTCGTGATATTAATGTTAGCACAGATTATGAGAAGATAAAAAGGAATATAGCTACTTTAAAATCTCAGGTAGATATGAATAATAAAATTAATCAACAGTTTATATTACATTCGCAAATAGCAGTAAATTTATGTGTCAACGAAATAACAGACACAGAAGCTTTAGCACAGTTAAAGGATGCATTAGAACTTACAGTACCGCTTAATAAAATATTTGCGACAGGCCCTAAATACTTTACTATACTAGAGTTATCTCTAATTATGAATATATGCCGCCAATTGGATGAGTTAAATCAAGTTGATGAATTATTGTTATGGATAGGAGTAGTAAGTCAATATTATGAGGATTGGAATATTTATGACGTAGATTTTAATTCATATGCAACTATGTATGGACAACTTTCTAGTATTTTAGCAAATAAAAAAGACTTTATTCACGGCAGTCAAATTGCTAAAATTCTAATTAAAAGCTGTGTGGATAAAAGCCATTGTAAAAATCTAAATTTTCTATTTTATGATTTAGCTTGGAATTATAAAGAAAGTATTATAAATAATTTGAATAAAAAATTAAATCCAGCAGAACACGAAGAATATCGTAAGTTATTATATATCGCTAAGATTTTAAGTGAAATACAACAAGATAAGTATTTGATTAGTGCTATTCAACTACTCCCACTTATAGAAGTGGGAGCTTGTAAAAGCTCGGTTGACTAGACTAAGCATTTATTTGCTCCGTTATATTTGATATAGACACCATAGAATGATACCCTAGTTCTATGCAACTGTCGTGGCTCTGTAAACAGTCCTAAAGAGTAATGGACATTAAAAATGAACTATTAAATATAATCTAATAAATACTTTTATAATATACATTAGATATAGGGGCTATAGGATTAGTTTGAGTAGTTTCATTAGCTACAGAATTTTGAGAGCCAATATAAGTAGTTTCTGTTACTACTACAATAGTAAAGCAGCTTAATAAGATTAGGTTAAGTTTTAAAAATTTGTTTTTCATAGTATTACTCCTTTTTTTGTGATTTAATATTTATATATTAATACCAAATATTAGTTTTGTATATACCACAAGTGGGTTATAATTTATAAATAAGTAACCCATTTAGGGTATATAATATAAAAAGCGTGCCCAGACTAAATACAAAGTTAATCTCTCTCTGACGAAATCAACTCAGTTTGAAAACAAATTATAGCAATAGAGGAGTAATTTGTATAAATTATATTTTTTTATGTTTAGTATACGAATAAGAAATGTGCAGACCTTTTATTATTCGTATACTAAAGTGTACAAAGTTAATCATAGCTAATAAAAAAGTATTAAGTTCGTTCATTAACTAAATTAGCGGTTTTAGAAAATAAGATAAATCCAATAACAAAAAATATTCCAATTGCACCCACGCCAATATTAATATTTCCAGTTAATT
>MDSP01000163.1_pt1 | contig 15252 bp, 9 predicted proteins | sample 1005811 | NCBI WGS metagenome assembly MDSP01 (sample SAMN05526596, study PRJNA338239) | gut metagenome | isolation source: stomach gut content | host: Naso elegans | place: Saudi Arabia: Red Sea | collected 2011-04
TGTGTCAGTAATGAGAGAGTCAAGTGTTTCCCTTTAAATAATGATGGAACAGATTTATAGTCAAAACGTAACCAACCTGATTCTTTATAGACTCTTACAATAGTATAAAAAAGAAAATGTATCTTTTAAATACAAAATTGACTTAATTATTAATATATAAACTGTGACAGATCACCTTCTCTTGAGATTATGACACAGACTCTATTAACCACTAACCTATTATATGAATTCCTGAATATAATCTTTGGTTATTTGTTAGAAAACCCACTCTCTCTGGTTCTATAATGAAAAGAACATTGTGAGAGGTTTGATTCCCTTATTAATACATTAAAATGTCAAAGCTATATGTTAAAATGTCAAACCTATTAATGGTACTGCCAGTCTGCGGAGCTAAAATGTCAGCAAGGAAACAAATACAGAATGCAACGAACACAAGAAAGGGTGTGCTGGTGTAAATGCTGGATACTGTAAGTGCAACAGTCCTATCTGAAAGATTCATTCAAACAGCGCAAAAACCAATGAGTTTGTTGAAGGCAGCTGTAAACCAATAAATACCAGGGTCTGACTGATGGGATGGGATTTTTGGAGTCGATGCTGATACCAATAAGTCTTGTAAACCAGACCCATAATTCACTTCGCAAGTAAATTCACTTTGTGAAATGGGTCTGGCCACACTCCACTGGGGATTCTTTCCAAAATTTGAATCCTAGAAGGTGTGGCATCGGGTTAAGTGTAAAACTACTGGAGCAGCCTTAAACCACTTAATGTATGCACCGCACACAGCAGAAAAAAGACTCCCACTAAAAGCTCCTATTCTTCCCTACGTGTAGCAAAAAAACAGTACTTTCCAGGATGCCAAGGTTGTTATTCGTCTGGTTGGAACATTCCTTTCATTTAATATTAAGCAGTTTTCAATAACAAAGGGTTTTTGGTAGCCTGGTTCGCTTTGTAAAAAGGCTGCCGCCATGATTGAACTACAGTAGACAAGCGTTTGAGGTCTACGTCATCGAACTTAAAAACCCCTCTAGTCGCTGATTGGTCTGGCCAAAAATTTGCCTCTGCAATTCTACAGACAACGCTCATTGTCAGACTGAATCTCAGCGAAATCTGAGCTGAGTGAAAGAAGGGCGTGGCCAGGCTCCATACCAATATTAGGGAGCCAGAAAATTCCAATATCCAATATATCAGCTGATAAAACGTTGAAATATAATATTGCCTAAATGTGGTCGTCAGATAGAGATAGGTATGTGGTGGAGGCAGGATATCTTACATTTTATTTCAAGCATCAGTGCACTGAACAGTCAGAACTTTAATTAGTTTTTTAATAACGCACCGCCTTTTGCTGGACAAACTAAATAATTACACCATTTTAAATCACTAGTCCGAGCCCTTTTTCCAGCCTTAAAAAACTCTTTTAATATCGTTGCATACAGAAAATATATGCAGATATCAGCCAATAATATCGGAAAATCGCACAGATTTTAAATTTAAAATTTCCAAAGGACTAAGATTATCTTAGTTCTTTTTTTATTCAAAATTTATGTACTATACTTCAAAAAACTATCATAAAGTTATAATTCCAGCTTCTTTGACCCAAACAAATCACTTTTATTTAAAAATTTTCTAAAATTTATAATCTTTTTATATAAACTGTGGTATAATTAACGTACATAAGCAAACTAATTTAATTTTGAGTATTATTTTTAAGGAGGATTTTGTTATGCTAGTTAAACATATTATGATACCTGTTGAAGATTTAACAACTGTTAAAATTAACGACAGCGTTAAGGATACATTAGACCTTATTAATTCAAAAAATCTATTATCTTTACCAGTAGTAGAAGGCAAAAAATTTATTGGGGTTATCTCGCAAAAGTGCATTTTTGAAGACTATTTTTCATCTGATGAAAGCAAAGAAGAATTTTTAAAAAGACCAATTTCAGAATTTATGAGAACGACTCAACGTTGTGTTCAGCAACATGATATCGTTGAACGTCCAGCCAAAATTTTAAAAGATGAAAACACTCAATTTATCCCTGTTGTAAATAGAAAAGATGAATTTTGTGGCATCGTTACACACAAAGCAATCTTCACTACATTTACAAATATTTTAGGATTTGGGCATACTCGTTTAGTAATTACAATGCATGAAATTAAAGGACGTTTGGCAAAACTTACTGATATTATCCACAAACAAGATGGAAATATTATTAGTATTGCCGAAATTAACGTAGATTTAATGGATCTTAGAGAAGTAATTTTACGTGTTGATGTTGATGATGTAAAAAAACTTGTTAAAAAGATTGAGGATAATGGATTTAAAGTTATTCGTGTTGATACTGAAAAAGATTTAGAAAAAATCAGATAGTTTTTAGAGCTTCTTTTAAATAAAGAAGCTTTTTTGATTTTCCAAAATCCAGAAATCGTGATAATGTTACTTTTATGTCCATTATTAATTAAACAATTCAGATTTAGGCTTGTTTCTTTAAAAATAATATTTAATTTTTGGAATTTTTTTAAATTAAAAAATACTTTACTTCTAAATTTAGTTATAGTATAGTTTTTTGATAAACCTTTTTAACTTTAGGAGAATACAATGGATAAACATATTTTTTATATGAATGAAGCACTGATAGAGGCTGATAAAGCTTTTATGCATGATGAAACACCTATTGGAGCAATTATTGTACACAAGGATAAAATAATTGGGCGTGGTTGCAATTTGAGAAATACCAAAAAAAATCCTTTGGCTCATGCCGAAATTATCGCAATTAATGAAGCTGCTCAAACCATTGGCGATTGGCGACTTGAGGAATGCACTTTATACGTAACGCTTGAGCCATGTCCTATGTGTTCTGGCGCTATAGTTCAGGCTAGAATTCCTACTATAGTTTTTGGTGCAAACAGTCCAAAATCTGGTTTTGGTGGCTCGATATTAAATATCTTTGAGATGAATGAACTCAATCACCGTTGTGAAGTTATTCGGGGAATTTGCGAAGAAGAAGCTATGGCCAAATTAAAAAAATATTTTAAAATGATGCGCCAAAAATCTAAAAAAACTACTTTAGAAAATTAACCTAAAGTAGTTTTTTATTTAATCTATTAATTTTAAATTCTCATCTATATAACCTACATCAATTAACGCTGCAAGCACTTCTTGTTGTCTCGCATTTCCCAAATTTGTATTTACAGAATATAAACTTGGGGCTTGTGGTAAACCTGCCAAAAACGCTGATTGTTCAATTGTTAATTCACTTGGGGCCTTATCAAAAAATTCCCAACTTGCTACCCCAATTCCATAAGAATTTTTGCCATAAAAAATTATATTTGCGTAAAATTCAAAAATTTCATCTTTTGTATAATGACGTTCGATATTCATTGCCATAAAAATTTCGGCAACTTTTCTTATTATAGTTTGCTCACTCGTAAAATATAAATTTTTAGCTAGTTGCTGAGTTATCGTACTACCACCTTGAACAATTTTCTTTGCATAAAAATTAGTAATTCCAGCTCGTACAATTCCTATAGGGTCAAATCCTCCATGAAGCTCAAACCTTCTATCTTCAACAGCTATTAGTGCATTTATAAAATGAGGACTCATATCGTCAATCGTAGTGTAGCCATACTGTTGGTATAAAAGTTCTATCTTTTCTTCAAGTGGAGCTTGCTCTATTACATCTCTATAATAAATATATCCTGAGCCTCCTAAAATTATCCCTACTGATACAAATAATAGTATTATTATTAAAAATATTCGTTTTATTATACGTTTCATTATTTCCTCCCTCCTTTTCAAAATAGCATTTTTGATTGATGTCTATCTATTTTACAACTATTCACAAACTTGTACAACAATTTATTAAAATGTTATATTATTTTTAGCTCTCTTACCTAAACAAACTTATTTTTTTAGTGTATAATCATTAAGTTGTAATTAAAAAATTTTAAGGAGGATTACCATTGAAAAACATATTATCTTGGGCAAAATATAATGATTTTCCAATTTTAAAGTTCAGTTTATGGATAATTGGAATTATATTTAGTATAAATTTAGCTCCAACCATAAATATACATCAAATGTTTTATTTATTTAGTAATCTTTCAGCTATAAAATATTTAATCTTTTTAACTATATCGCTTGGAATTACTGGAGTTTATAGCTATATTATGCCTACAAAACTTAATAATTTGATGGCTAAATTCAAATTCTCACCAACTTATTTTTATATAACCCAAAAATTTAATACTTATAATATAACTCTTATTAGTATTATAAAAAATAAGTTATTTATGAGTTGTAAAAATTGTGATAAAGAAGAATGTTTTAATGTTAACCTAGTGAATTTGCTAATTATGGAGCTTCTACTTTTAACATATATTTTTTATAGTTTTGGTTTAAATATACCTATTTTAATAATTGCAGTGTTGTTTATAATATCAAAAATCATTAGTACTATTGCCAATATGCGTAGTGATTTTGGAATTTTAGAGCTTACCATTTTAATTACGTTTTCAACAAATATTTCTTATATAGAAAAATTAACTACATCACTAATTACTTACCGAGTTGTGTATTCTCTTATACCAATGGTTACTAATTTTATTTGCCAACAGTATAAAACTAATGTTGATAAAATACAAAAATTTATTTCATTACATCAATACACAACATTCAAATTATTTTTTAGCTATATTTTTTTTATTATAATAACTATTTTATACTTACCAAAATTATTTTTAGATAGCTCATTTCATAAATTTATTTTATTTACAATAGGATTATGCATGGTATTTTTGACAAAAGGAATAGTTCATAAAGTAAAATGTTCCTATTATATTACTTTAACTTTATTAATTTTATATATAGCTCTAAATTTATTCAGTGGGAGTACTTTGACCAAAATAGCTCTTAATCTAATATTATTTTTATTTTTAGCAACTTCCAAAAACCTTTTTTATCGTAAAAATAATAAATTTACACTCAAAATTTTTGGACAATATATACTATTAAATTTAGTTTTAAGTATGGGATATTTAATTGTTTTTCTTATGTTTCAGGCAGAATATAAAAATTTTATTTCAACTCAAGAATTTATACTATCTACTATACTTATAATTATTGCCAGTTTTATAGCAACTATAACACAATTGCAAAAATTAAATTTTATTCCTCCAACCAAAGATGAGCTTCATCAATTAGAAGTTTTATTAAATAATTACGGAGGAAATTGTACAAGTCATCTAATATTTTTGAATGATAAGATGTTATTTTTTACCAAAAACAAAGAAGTTTGTATTGTATTTAGGCCGTATAATAATAAGCTTATTGCACTAAGTGACCCAATAGGAAATACTCTACAATTTAAAAATGCTATAAATGAATTTAGATTATACGCCAAAAATTTTAATATGACTCCTGTTTTTTACCAAATAAACGAAAAATATCTTTCTATTTATCATGAAAATGGTTTTAATTTTTTGAAACTTGGAGAAGAAGCAACTTTACATCTTAGTGAATTTACTTTGGCTGGCAAAAAAGGAGCGTCTCTTAGAACTATAAAAAATAAGATGAACCGTGGAGAATTTGATTTTGATATAATTCACCCACCATTTAATAAAAATGTCACACAAAATCTTAGATTGGTGTCCGATAAATGGCTAGATGGTCGCAATGAAAAAAGATTTTCATTAGGTAGTTTTGATATTAATTATTTAAATTTATCTCCAATTTGCACAATCCAAAAAGATGGGGAACTTTTAGCATTTGCAACGCTTATCCCAACTTATGAAAAAGGAAAAGTGGCAGTTGATTTGATGCGTGTAATTCCAGAACCCCCAAATGGTACGATGGACGCACTTTTTATAGGAATTATAGAGTGGAGTATACAAAATAATTATACCCATTTCATCTTAGGAAAAGCCCCACTTTCCAACGTTGGAGAGCAACATTTTGCTATTTTCCAAGAAAAAATTGTGAAATATTTTTATATGTATGGCAACAAAATTTATAGCTTTATTGGTCTTAGACGTTTTAAAGAGAAATTTCACCCAACTTGGGAAGGAATTTATGTTGCATATCCAAAAAACACCAATATTTATATCACAATAATTCAAATTAGCAAACTTATTTCTAATAAGCAAAAATAGAGGAGGATTTTAGTTCCCCCTCTTTTTCTTATTTTTTTACTGAAAACTTTTCAATTTTGTTAAAAATTTTGTCGTCTAATTCCTTTGAAGTAGCATTCATTAATAATTCTACACCTTGAACATAATTTTTAATAGGGTAAATATGAAATTGACCTTTATTAATAGCTTCAATTATTTCATCACACAAAATTAAACTATTTCTGTTTTGATATGGGATAATTACCCCTTGATCCATAGTTCTTCCAAGCTCCTTGCAAGCAAAATAAAATCCTTCTATCTTCTTACTAACCTCTCCAACTGGTTGAATTTCTCCAAATTGATTGACAGACCCTGTAACTGCGATACTTTGATTAATTGATAAATTAGATAGGCTTGATAAGATTGCAAATAATTCTGCTGCTGATGCACTATCTCCATCAACTTGAGTATAATTTTGCTCCATACAAATTTTGCAAGATATGTTTGGTTCAAATTCTTGCGCATAATGATATCCCAAAAATCCCTCTATAATTTCTACCCCTTTATTGTGAATATTCCCACTAAGCCCAGAAACTTTTTCAACGTTAATTAAACCTCTTTTTCCTTTATACGTTGTAGCTGTAATTTTGATTGGGCAAGAAAAATTTTCGTCTTCAATTTGATAAACAGCAAGCCCATTTACCTGACCAACTTTTCTATCTTTAACATTTATCATAACTACCTCATTATGATAATTTTCCTTCATATTTTGCAAAACTCTATCTCTCATAACCTTATGAATTTCAAGTACTTTACCCACTTCTTCTATAGTAATATATTTCTTTGAAAATGTACTTGCTTCTCGTACTAATGATTTAAGTTTAGTTAAGTCTGTACTCAACTTAATAGATGTTTTAGCTCTAATTTGAGTATACTTTATAAGCTCAAGTAGTGCCTCACAAGTAAGAGGGGGCAGATTCTCTTCTTCACATTGATAGTTAATTTTTGAACCAATTTGTTCCACCAATTTAGGAGTATAATCAACCTCATCTTCAAACTCCACTTTAACTTGAAATAGCTCTCTAAAATGTTTGTCATAAGATGATAACACTTCATAAATCTGATAATTACCTACAATAATAACTTTTATAGGCATACTAATTTTTTGTGGATTTAATGTTGCTCCTGATATAATATTTTTCAAATTTAAACTTCCCTCTAATAATACCTCTCTAATTGTTAGCCACACTTCCATATTCTCGGCAACATCTTGGGCATCTAAAATTAAAAATCCACCTCTTACACGGTGTAATAAACCTGCTTGAATATCAGTAAAATCAGTAACTTCATCAACTTTTCCAATAAGCTTTGCAACACTTAGCACATCAGTAACACAAACTGGAGACCCTTCTATATTTTCATTATTTACTAACAAATTTACCTCGTATTTTTTGGCCAAATCTGCTGAAGTTTCCTTATTAAATATAGGTAAAAAGCTTTCCATTGGTTCAACCTCATCTTTAATAAATACCGATAAATTTTCAATAATATTTTCTAAGATATCATCAAAAAATTGTAATACAGATTGATACGTAGAATATTTATTTTTAAGGTGCTTTAGCATAGAATTCGCTGATTTTATAACTTCTTCCTCAACCAAAATATCAAGATGATGCTCCAAATTATCCTCAAGTTTTTTGATTTCTTTAACAACTTGCTCAGCATATGGGGCAAGCTTTATCATATTATTATTTATATAATTTTTATCTTTTTGTGGCAAATTATTAACTTGTTCTTGAGTTAAAATTTTGCGTTTGTATATTGGAGAAATTAAAATTTGTTGCTCTTCTATCGTCAAAACACAACCGAGCTTTTGTGATATTTTTTTTAGTTTGTTAATTAACTTTTCCTTTCGGTATAACTGTTTTGCAATTAATAAATTTTTCTGTTTCAAAAAAGATTTCTTCAAAACACACTGGTTCAACTCTTCTTTCACAAATAAACTAAATTCTTTCATATCATCTTGAAACTGCTTGCCCAACCCAGCCTCTAAATATATTACTTCTGGACTATTTGGCAACTTAAAATTATTTATATAACAAATATCATCTGGAGTAGATTTTGATTTTGCAAAGTTACGTATAACCTTTTCTATATCTTTAAAAAAGTCCTCTTCGGCCTCTGATACTGCGTAAATATTATAACCTTTATGGTGTAAATTTAGACCAAACTCCAAAACTTCCAGAGCTTTTGTTTGACCTAACATAGTTTCTAATTTTGGTAATTGGTGGGTAGTTTCAAAAGAAAAATCGTTCACCTTAAAGAGATTTTCCAATTGATTTTTAGTCAATTCAATTTTATTCATATAATGTAATCCCCCTCTCCTTATACCATATTCACTTGAGGAGAATAAATTTCCAAATTATTTCAAATTTTGACATTTTATTTCTAAGGCAGTATAATATTTAATCTCATTATAATAAAAAAAGGCAAGAAGATTGGTTTCTTCTCACCTTATTTTTATTGATAAAATAACTCTACATTGTATCCATAACCTTCTAAATTGTCAATCACTGTTCCATCACTAAGTAAATGGGCTGCTCCTACAACTACAAAATACGTATTTTCGCCTTCAGTTTCTAACATCTGCGAAATTTTTTGGGCCATTTCTTTATCTCGTTTTCCAATTAACATCTGCCCTACCTCTGTAGTTGTGTCTATCTCCATCATTTCTCTAAATCCTTCTATATCACCCTGAACCCAATAATCTATCCATGTATTAAATATCTCACCATTAGAAACTTCAGCAGGATTTAAAATGCTATCAATTGTTAAATCCAAATATTCCAATTGGCCACCAAGCGATAAATTATTAAAAAACTCTGCCTGATTAATAATACCCTCAAGTTCAACAATCTCTTTCTCATACTCCATAGCTTTTCCTAAATAATATGCATCAATCCCCATTGCTTGCTTAATGTCCTCACCATCTTCATCAATTAGCATACTAAATAGCTCAAGCGTGTTTCCTAATGCCCAAGGCTTATACATTAATAAATCTTGTGTAGGAATTCCAATTTTTTCACTAGCTTGTTCAATTTTTAAGTACATTTCATCATCAATATCATCAAGCAAAGAACCTTCTTCATACATCATAACTTGCATAAAATATAACATCTCTTCTTGATTATCACTTAGTATATTCGCCTCCACAACTAACGTGTCAGACTCCAAAAATGCTTGCTCAAGTTTTTGATTAATTGGGTATAAATCTGGAGTTCCAATGTGAATTGAACCTAATAAATATACAGTATTTCCATTGTTTTGAACTTGCCAAGCTAATCCTTTTGAACCAGCCTCAAACTCACTATGCATATGGTTTATAAATCTAGTTGCCAAAGTTAATGCTTCTACAGTTGTACAAAAATCATCAAGTCTAAGACCATCATAATCACCTAATAAAAGTTCGTTTTCTACAAAATAATCAACAGCACTTGTAGCAGTTACTTCCTTATATATAGCTACAGAATTAAACAGTCTATTTACAACATCTGCACGTGTTTGCGCTACAAAAGTTTCACCTTCTAACCAATTTTCATCTATAGTTAATGAAAGATTAGCTAATTTTTGAGTTACATTTTCTATTAATTCATCTAGCTGAATATCTCCAATTGGCTCTGTTGCATTTAAGTAAAAATCCGTTGGGTAAATTCCATAATTTGACCCATCTACTATTGTTGGGCTTAACCAATCTGCCATTTCAACTGTTTCTGTTGCTACTACTGGTTGTGCAAACAACATAAGTCCTGCCAAAAATCCATATCTTAATTTCATATTTAATCTCCTTATTTACTTTTCAATTTTTTATCTATTAAAAAGAGGTGGTATTTTTATTGCGTGAGTTTATCTTTAACACTATTGTTGCTGTTAAAAGACCCAACCCACTAGCCAAAATTACATACCAACAATTTGACTCTATCGTTATATGAGTAAATTTATTTATATAAAATACCTCTGGAGGACCCAAAAGTAATAATATCTCATCTAAAATAAAATTTAAAAAAACTATCCCCAATACATATATCATTTCTGATAATACAATAACCATACTTATAAGTTTTCGATTAGCCTGCATCTCGATGCCTATTTCATAAAAATTTACTACATTATCTAATGATGACATATACACAAAAAGTATAGGTATAAATACAAAGTAATCCCATTTTCTAAGGCTTAGATGTGGATTTAAATATGTTGCTATTTCTATTAAAGCAAATAATCCTAAAGTTAATATTGTAAACAAAAATCCTCTGCTACTCCAATATATCCTAAAAAGTTTTTTAATATCGCTCATCAGCAACACCCCTTCATATTTTTATATATTCTTTATATTTCTAGTGCGCCTTTTGTATAAATAAAAATACTAAAAAATACCTATTATAAGCCTAAAGCTCCCCCCTATAATTATAATGTACCTTCCCTCAACATACTACAACCAATTATTGTAAACAACAAATATAAACTTCCTATAAAGATTTTTGGACTATTATATTCACTGCATAAAAATTGATTAAAATCAATTAATCAAACAACATTCCTATCATACGATAAAATTTTCTTTTTCTCAACGAATATTTTCAAACTTTTTTGAGAATACTCCTAAACAGCTTTGAGAAATCTGTAATTTTTTGTTTTTCTTAGTAGTTTAGCTAGATTTTTTTAAACTTTTTCTGTATAATGTCCTTATTGTTGTATGGAGCAAGGACAACTGAGGAATAATGACTATATAAAACTTGCTAATATTATTTTTTTTATTTTGAAAGGAGGGGTTCTTCGTTGAATACATCAACGTCAAAACTTCAATTACACGGCTTTAATAATTTAACAAAATCACTTAGCTTTAATATGTACGATATTTGCTATACTCGCACGGAAGAAGATAAAAAAGCTTATATCGAGTATATAGATGAGCAATATAATGCCGAACGTCTTACTCAAATTTTAACTACTGTTACACAAATTATTGGTGCAAATGTTTTAAATATCGCAAAGCAAGACTACGACCCACAAGGAGCAAGCGTTACAATTTTAATTTCTGAAGAACCAGTTCATGATCAAAACCAAAGTATGAAGGTTCATTCGGCATCTCCTGGACCGTTACCAAATGTTGTGCTTGGGCATCTCGATAAAAGCCATATTACAGTGCATACATACCCAGAGTACCACCCATATGAGGGTATAAGCACGTTTAGGGCTGATATTGACGTGTCTACATGTGGAGAAATTTCGCCACTAAAAGCTCTAAACTATCTAATTCACTGTTTTGATGCAGATATTATGACTCTTGATTATCGTGTACGTGGTTTTACTCGTGATTTTACAGGAAGAAAAATATTTATTGACCACGAAATTAATTCAATCCAAAACTATATTCCATCTGATATTCGTGATTTATATAACATGATTGATGTAAATGTATATCAAGAAAATATTTTTCACACAAAATGTCGCCTAAAAACTTTTGATTTAAATAACTATCTTTTTGGATATACAACAGATGATTTACACCCTGGAACTTGCAAAGAAATCGCAAAAAAAGTTAAACATGAGATGGACGAAATTTTCTATGGAACAAATGTAGCAAGTGCTATGTTTGATATAGGAGCAAATGATGAACCAAGCTAAAACACCAATATTTTCAGGTGTGCTAGAATATGCTAACAAAAATATTACGTGTTTTGATGTCCCTGGTCATAAGAAAGGTCAGGGGCTTGATGAACTTCGTAACACTTGGGGAGATTTAGTTCTAAAAATGGACATCAACTCTTCTCCATCTGTTGATAATTTATCAAATCCATCAGGCATTATAAAAGAAGCTGAAGAACTTTTGGCTGATGCTTATGGGGCTGATAACGCTTTTATGTTGGTAAATGGTTCAACTTCTGGCATTCAATATATGATTATGAGTGCTGTAAATAGTGGAGATAAAATTTTACTCCCAAGAAATGTACACAAATCAGCTATTAATGCTGTCATTTTGGCAGGAGTAAGACCTATTTTTGTTGAAGCTGAACTGGATTTTGAACATGGAATAGTTAATGGAATTACTGCAAATAAAGTTCGCCATGCATTAGATTTAAACAATGATATTCGTGCATTATTTATAATTCACCCAACATATTTTGGAGCAACTTCCGATTTAGAAGAACTAATTAAGCTTTGTCATGAGAGAGGTGTCGCTGTTTTGGTTGACCAAGCTCATGGCGCACATTTTGGATTTCACCCAGATTTGCCAGAGAGTGCAACCAAACTTGGTGCAGATTTAGTTACGGCAAGTATGCACAAAACAGGTGGGGCATTAACTCAATCTTCAGCACTCTTTCATAATGAAGGATTAATTTCAAAATCAAGAGTTCGTTCCACAATCAATTTATTCCAAACTACATCAGCCTCATATTTATTGATGTGTTCGATTGATTTGGCCAGAAAACAACTAGCTTTAGAAGGCAAAGAACGATTAGATACTTTATTAAAGCTTACTATTGATGCAAAATCCAAAATTTCTCAATTAAACGGCTTTAGTTGTATCACTGCCAAAAATTATATTGGAAACGAAGGAGTATTTGGATTTGATGAACTCAAACTTGTAATTAACGTTAGAGAGCTTGGAGTTTCAGGATTTTTCTTGTATGATTTATTACTATCAGAATACCAAATTCAAATAGAGCTAGCTGAGCCATATGTAATTTTGGCAGTAGTATCATTTGGAGATACTCAAAAAACTTTGGATACTCTAATAAATGCACTAGAAGATATTAGTTTACGTTATTATAAAGTTGATAATACAAAATTAACTTTGGAATGTGCAGAAATAATTCCTCCAAAAATTTTGATGACCCCACGTGATGCATATTATCACGCCAAAAGATTAGTCCCTGCCAAAGAAGCTGAAGGGTTAATTTGTGGAGAAGCTATTATGATTTATCCCCCAGGTATACCGTTTATTATTCCAGGGGAGCAAATTAGTAGAGCAATTATTGAACATTATTTTTATTTAAAATCTCAGGGCATTTTGATTATGAAAGATAGTTATGACCCTGAAACAATTCTTATTATTGATAAAAGCATGGAGGATAACATGGTTGATTTATGGTACACAGAAAACCATCAAGATGATACAAAATTTTCAATTCAAGTAAAAGAACATATCCACTCTGAAAAAAGCGATTTCCAACAAATTGACTTCTTTACAAGCAATACGTTTGGAACATTTTTTACATTAGATGGACTAATGATGGTTACACAAAAAGATGAATTTATATACCACGATATGATTACACACGTTTCTATGGCTGTTAATCCTAATATCAAAAAAGTTTTAATTATTGGTGGTGGAGATGGAGGTACTGCACGTGAAGTCCTGCGTTATCAACACATCACACATGTTGACATGGTAGAAATTGATGAAAGAGTAGTACGACTTTGCCAAAAATATTTGCCACAAACAGCGTCACAACTAGATAAAGATGAGCGTTTACACCTTCATTTTGCAGATGGATTAAAGTTTGTACAAGATGCTCCTAGCGAAAGTTACGACTTAATTTTGGTAGACTCAACAGACCCAATAGGACCTGGAGAAGGATTATTTACGTATGAATTTTATAACAATTGCAAACGTGTTCTTAGTGAAGATGGAATTTTGATTAACCAACACGAAAGCCCATATTATGAAACTTATGCACACGAAATGAAACGTTCTCACTCAAAAATAAAAGAAACTTTCCCTATTGCAAAAGTATATCAATTCCATATGCCAACTTATCCATCAGGACATTGGTTATTTGGTTTTGCCTCAAAAAAATACGACCCAATCAAAGACTTAAAAGCTGATGAATGGAACGCTTTAGGAATTAAAACTAAATACTACAATACAGATTTACACACTGGTTGCTTTATGCTTCCTACTTATGTAAAAGAAGGCCTAGAAAACGCCTAAAAAAAAAGACTATACACCTCTTGTATAGTCTTTAAAATTTTACGCTTTAATTACTCTTCGCAAATTCATTCCTACCAACAAAACTGCAATAAACGAAGCCATAATTACAGTTTCTAACTTTATAACGTCCCCCAAAATTCCACCTATCAACTGCCCAAATAAAGAACTCAATAAAATTAGAGGAGTAGTTATTGAGCTAATTCTTGCTCGTAAATCTATAGGAATTTCTATCACCAACAAAGTTCCTAATATAGTATGAAAAATTCCATTAAAAAATCCATACAAAAAAGTTACCCCCACAACAACTTCAGCATAAGGGATTTCCATCAATAACATTGGAACACTCATTCCAACAATTGAAAACAACAGTACTCTATATTTATTTTTTTCAATATCCAAAATGCTTAGTAATACCGATGAGGCTATTCCTCCCAATGCCAAAAATCCCATAGCTATTCCGTATGTTTCTATACCAAAATTTCGCTCAAAAAATGGGAGTCGTAAAATCGCATAAATAGATAGAAGAAATACAATCGCACAATATGTAACAAGCAGTATTACATACGATTTCTGTTGATAGAAAAAAAGTTTACTCTCTACAAAATCAGCTTTGATTTGCCTAAAATTAAAATCCAGTTTATCTTTTGAAAGATTATCTTCTTTTACAGATACAAAAAGTTCACTAATAGCTGAAATAATAAAAGTTATTCCGTTTATAATAATTATTGCTGGAATATTAAACATAAGAAGCATTATCCCACCTACAAAATTACCAAAAATAGTTACACTATTAGAAATAATCATCGTAATTGAGCTTGCTCGGACTAATAAATTTTCTTTGATGATAAGAGGAGATAAAGTCATAATGGCTGGTCTAAAAAAAGCTTCACATATCCCTAAACTTAAACTCACAATACAAATAAGTACAAAATTAAACTCAAACACAAAACATATCCCTAATAAAATTGTTAATATCCCTCTAACAAAATCACTATAGACTAACACCATCTTTTTTGGAAATCTCTCAACTATAACTCCTGCTATAGGCATAAATATAATTGTTGGCAACATACTCAAAACTACAACTATAGATACCATAAACGTTGAGTTTGTCATATCATATACGCATTTTGCTATTGCCATATTATAAA
>MDSP01000164.1_pt1 | contig 15230 bp, 17 predicted proteins | sample 1005811 | NCBI WGS metagenome assembly MDSP01 (sample SAMN05526596, study PRJNA338239) | gut metagenome | isolation source: stomach gut content | host: Naso elegans | place: Saudi Arabia: Red Sea | collected 2011-04
ATATCCCATTCGAAAGAAGTAAGACCCCTTATAGACGATGAGGTTGATAGGTTGGAGGTGGAAGTATGGTGACATACGTAGCTGACCAATACTAATGGTTCGAGGGTTTGACCTGGAAAAAAAGGTTGATGTAGATTGAATGGTTTCTATTTTATGTTTAGTTTTGAAAGTACAATATGTAAGGCCCATTGGTCAAGCGGTCAAGACACCGCCCTTTCACGGCGGTAACAGGGGTTCGATTCCCCTATGGGTCATTTTTGGTGACGATACGACTTTAGGAAACACCCGTTTCCATACCGAACACGAAGGTTAAGCTAAAGTCGGCCGATGGTACTTGTCTGGAGACGGACTGGGAGAGTAGGTGGTTGCCAAATTTAAGGCGACATAGCCAAGTGGTAAGGCAGTGGACTGCAACTCCTTGATCACCAGTTCGAATCTGGTTGTCGCCTCTTGGTAAAAAAGTGAGAAGGATTTTTCTTTCTCACTTTTTTTGTACATAAAATTAATTTTTAAATAGGAGGAATATATGAAAGATAACGAATTAAGCAAATTTTTAAGTTATGTATTACGTCACAATCCAGAGTCGATAGGGATTGTGATGGACTATAATGGTTGGGTAAAAGTGGATGACTTAATAAACAGTATTAATTTGTCTAAGTCAGATGTAATAACTTTTGATAAACTAGTAAATATAGTAGAAACTAGTTCAAAACAAAGATTTAGTTTTAATGAAGATAAAACGTTGATTAGAGCTAATCAAGGACATTCTATTGATGTAGATGTACAATTAGGAAAATCTTTGCCTCCAGATGAACTTTTTCATGGAACAGTAAGCAAATATACTAAATCTATAGAAAAAGAAGGTTTAGTTGCTAAAAATAGACTGTATGTACACTTGTCTAAAGACTTGCAGACGGCTATTGAAGTAGGTAGAAGGCATGGCACACCAGTAGTATATAAAGTAAATTGTAAGCAGATGCTAATAGATGGCTATGAATTTTATTTGTCCAAAAACAATGTTTGGCTAATTAAAAGTGTACCTTCTAAATATTTGTCGTTAGTTGCATTATAATTATAAAAGGAGAAAATATGATTAGATTTATAGAAAAAAAAGATATAGAAGCTGTATATAATATTTATAAATATTACATACTTAATACAAGTATAACTTTTGAAATAACAGTTCCAACTCTTGATGATTTTATACAAAGAGTAAATAATATTGCGAAAACTCACCCTTATATTGTATATGAAGTTGATAACAATATAGTTGGGTATGCATATGCTAGCAGATATGGCGTTCGTGAGGCGTTTAATTGGTCTGTTGAGTCTACGGTGTATCTTGACAACAATTGTAAGGGAAACGGCATAGGAAGTCGATTATATACGATTTTGTTAAAGCTCCTAGAAATACAAGGATTTCATACAACTTATGCCTTAATAACTTCCTCTAACCAAAAAAGTGCTGTTTTTCATCAACAATTAGGTTTTGAACATATAACCACTATGAAAAAGATAGGATATAAGTTTGATGAATGGCATGACATAAATTATTATAGCTTAATTTTAAATCAACATACAAATCCTCCAAAAAATATTTTGAATATAGAACAATTAAAAAAAATAATTTATTTTGATGGGGATTGTATAAAATACAAAAATTAGGGCAATCATTCATATAGAGATAAATAAATTTGTAAAAATTTAGGCTTGTATTTTATCAAAATTTATGGTAATATATTATCTTGTAAATCAATCCTTGCTCTATCACCATTTTGATAGGGCCAAAGTCCAGAAGGAGGTGCCAAAATGAAAAATTATGAATTAGCACTTGTATTAGTATCTTCATTAGGCGAAGAAGAGAAATTAGCTCAACTTGAAAAAGTTAAAGAATTAGTTACTCGTTTCGCTGGAGAAATTACAAATGTAGATGATTGGGGTAAGAGAAAACTTGCTTATGAAATCAACAAGCAAAAAGAAGGTTTCTACTATTTTATTCAATTCCAAGCTGAGCCATCAACGCCAGCTGAAGTTGAAAGTAGACTTAGACTAATGGAAACTGTTCTACGCTTTTTAATCGTACGTCTTGATGAAAATTAGAAAATAATGTTTAGAGTTTAGAAGGAGGAATATTATGAATAAAGTAACTCTTATGGGAAGATTAACTAGAGACCCAGAAGTTCGTTATTCACAATCTGCTAACCCTATTGCAGTAGCCAAATATGGACTAGCTGTAAATAGAAGGTTTGCAAAACAAGGTGAGCCAAATGTAGACTTTTTTAATATAACAGCATTTGGCAGAGATGGTGAATTTGCTGAAAAATATTTAAAAAAAGGTCAAATGATAGCTATTTCAGGAAGAATTCAAATTAATACAATTGATGAACCAGACAAAGGTAAACGTACCTATGTAGACATAATTGTAGATGAACAACACTTTGCTGAAAGCAAATCATCGTTTGAAGCAAGAGAAGGTGGTTCATATTCTCCTACACCAAGCACAACAGCTGCTCCTTCTAACACTCAAAATATGGGTGGGTTTTCGGCTCAACCTATTGAAGAAGATGACGATTTACCATTTTAATTTAATTAATGAAGGAGGATACCATAGTGGCAATGCAAAGAAGACGTAACCGCAGAAGACGTAAAGTTAACCAATTTGCGGGCGATAACATTAAAAAAATTAATTATAAAGATATAAACACTTTAAGAAAGTTTATGTCTGAAAGAGGAAAAATTCTTCCAAGAAGAATTACAGGTAACTCAGCGAAAGCTCAACGTAAACTTACAGTAGCTATTAAGCGTGCTAGACACATCGCTATATTACCATACACGCAAGACTAATAATTTGATATAATAAATAAACACACACATATATGCACACAGGGCGTCACCTAACAGGGGTGGGGCCCTTTTTTATCAATATTATAATGCGTTAGGGAGGTTTATACATGGAAAGTCAAGAACAACATAGAATTAGATTAATAATTTCGATAACATATTTAGTAATTGGAGTGTTAGGTCTATATTCATATATGTTTTTATTTTTAGTGCCGATTTTAACAATTCCCCTAATACGACATCATCTAAGTGTACCTTTAGACATCAAAAGTTATGTGTTAGACTTATCAACGGTTACTATTATTTTTTTAATCGGTTCTGTAAGTGATGCATTAATATTTGCAACCCAAATTATTTTGCCAAGCTATGTATTAATAATGGCATATAAATCTAATCAACTTAAATATCCACAAATTTGGATGCTATTAACAACAGTGATATGGGCAGGGTTGGTAGTTACTTTGTTTGGAATGGAAAGTTTAGGAGTTAGTTACATTTCCGTATTGATACATGTAATTGATGAAGTATTTTTAACTTTAGAAATGAATATTACCAATTTGTTTGGAGAGTTAACTTTAGATGAGTTTGAAACTATTACCATGATACTTGCAATACAAAAAGAGATTATGAGAGATTGTTTGTGGGCATTTTTATTTGGTTTTGGAGCAATATTAGCTCTAATAAATATACAAGTTACTAAAAGATTTTCAAATACTGTATTTTCAAATAAAGTTTCATTTATGCAAGTGTTTGAATATAGATTATCTAGATTTACATTAGTTTTATTGTTGATGGGATTGTTGTTATTTATATATTCAACGAATGTAACGTTAGTTGTCATTGGAATTAATATATTTTTAATTATGGTATATTTATATTTTATTACTAGTATATTTGCACTAACATCTTTAATACTAAAGCGTAAAGCCCCTCCATGGTATCATATGTTAATTTTAATTTGTTTTTTTGTAATGGTATCATCAGTTCCTTATCTGGTGCTATTATATGGGATTATAGATACCATATTTAATATCAGAAAAGTAGATATAGTAGTATAAGAGGTTTTCACTTTAGCTATAATGTGGTAAAATAGTAGTAGCATTACAAATACATTGAGAAGAAAGGTGAATGATATGAAAGTTATATTAACACAAGACGTAAAAAAAGTAGGAAAAAAAGGTGACATTTTGGAAGTAAAAGATGGCTATGCAAAAAATGCTCTAATTCCAAAAGGACTAGCAGTAGAAGCAACAGCTGTTACACTAAATCAACGCAAATTAACTCAAAAATTTGAAGATAAACAAAAACAAGAAGATTTAGAACTTGCTCAATCAATAAAAGAAAAACTCCATGAAAAGAAAGTTACTATTCCGATTAAGACTGGTGAAGGTGGTAAGGTGTTCGGTTCGGTAACATCTAAAGAAATAGCAGATAGTGTAAGTACTTCTTTCGGGATTAAAATTGATAAGAAAAAAGTCAATTTAGCTAATCCGATAAAAGCAGTAGGAACTATGACGATATCAATAAAATTGCACCCAAAAGTTACAGCTGATGTAATAGTTCAAACTATAGAGGCTTAAAGCTACTATGGACACAGTTCAATCATTTAAAGTTCTGCCTCATAACATTGAGGCAGAACAATCTGTATTAGGCTCAATTATAATAGATTTTGAAGCTATAACAATAGCTACCGAAATTTTAATAGCTACAGATTTTTATAGACCAGATCACCAAGAGATTTATGCAGCTATATTGGAGTTATACTCAAATAATAATCCTGTAGATTTAGTAACTATTCAAAATAGATTGTTAGAAAAAGGGGTATTAGAAAAAGTTGGGGGTATAGCTTATTTAGCAGAGCTTGCAAACATAGTGCCAACGTCAGCACATATAAAGCAATATTCAAAAATTGTTGAAGATAAATCTAATTTACGTAAATTAATAAAAGTAAGTGGCGAAATTAGTGCAAAAAGTTATGACGCTGAAGAATCTGTGCCAGATATTATGGCCTTTGCCGAAAAACAAATATTTGACATATTACAAAATCGTCAGACTAATGACTTTTCTCATGTAAATCAAATTATAGTAACTGCTATAAATAAAATAGAAGCTGCACACACCCAAAAAGGGGGAGTTACAGGCGTTTCTACAGGCTTTATAGACTTAGACTATAAAACGGCAGGTTTACAGCCATCAGACCTTATTTTAGTGGCAGCAAGACCGTCTATGGGAAAGACAGCGTTTGCACTTAATGTTATTCAAGCAGCAGCAATAAAACATAATAAAAAAGTAGCTGTTTTTAGTTTGGAGATGGCAAAAGACCAACTTGTAAATCGTATGTTATGTTCAGAAGCTATGGTTGATGCCCAAAAAGTAAGAACTGGTAATTTAGAAGCTCAAGATTGGGATTCAATGGCTAGAGCAATTCCACGAATTACTGGAGCGGATATATATATTGATGACACCCCAGGGATATCAGTTATGGAAATGCGTGCAAAATGTAGACGACTAAAAATGGAACAAGGATTAGATTTAATAATGATAGATTATTTGCAACTTATGTCTGGAAGCACGAAATCTGAATCACGTCAACAAGAGATATCGGAAATTTCACGTTCACTAAAAGCTTTAGCACGTGAAATGAATGCCCCTGTAATAGCATTATCGCAACTTTCTAGAGCTTGTGAGTCAAGGGCTGACCATCGACCTATGTTGTCTGATTTAAGAGAATCAGGAGCGATAGAACAAGATGCAGATGTAGTGATGTTTTTGTATCGTGATGAATATTATCACCCAGATACAGATAAACCTAACGTTGGAGAAATTATAATTGCAAAACAACGTAACGGTCCAACAGGAACCGTAGAATTAACATGGCTTGGTCAATATACAAAGTTTGTAGATTCTGAAAAACAATAAATACCACCAAACAGAAGGAGCTCTCTGTATGGTGGTATTTATCATATAACTATTTTTATTAGGCATACATGCTGTATTGATAGTTGGGTTGTTTATTCCATTGCCATTGTTGTTTTGATAGATACTTTTTTTTGTTTTGATCGATTAAAAAATTGCATAAAACTTGATTTTTTATTAGCATCTTCTTTTTGTTTTTCTATCAGTTCACGCTGAGTTTCTTGCATTTTACGTATTTTTGAATCCAATTTTTTAAAATGCGCTTCATCTCTTGCTACAACTTCGCTGTGTAAGCTATCCATTTTATCATCTATGTATCCTACAAGTTTATTTGTTATTTGTGGTTCAAATTCTGCCGATACTTGAGAAATTAATTCGGTTCTAAGCTCTTCTTTTATTTGCTCTCCAAATTCTACTACTTCAGAATGAATATTATCTTTTATCAGTCGTAAAAAAGCATCTCTTGTGTTGACATAGTTTTCATCTTCAACTGGTTCTGTAGTATCAACTTGTCCAACAACTAGTGATTCATCAGTTTGAAGATTGTTGATTAGAGAGGTTACGCCTGCTTCTTCTAATGATTGCAATGAATCGCAATTAGTATCTTTCATCAAATTTTTCATGGTTTTTAGACCAACTCCTTGTTCTTTAAGTTGCAATATTTTTTGTAATACTGCCAACGTTTCCTTTGTAAAAACTCTATGACCTTGTTCATTTCGTTCTATCTTGAGGTTTAGTTCACCTTCATAGTATCTTAGCATATATGGCGGAACGTCCAAAAACTCTGCAGCTTTTTTGATTGTTAAATTTTGATTTTCCATACCGTCACTCCTATCGTGTGTAATTTACATTTATTACCATTATACCATAAATTTACATTTTAGCAAGAGCAAAAAAAATAAAAGGAAAAATTTGTTAGATTCTCCCTTTTATTTCTAATTAATTACATTCATAAAATACAAGTGAAACTACCCCAGGTCCAGTATGAATACCCATAGCAGCCCCAATAGTTTCAATGCTAATAGAAACTACACCATCTAAGTCTTTAATTGAGTCATAAAAATCTTGTGCTTCTTTGTAAGCGTTTGCATTAGGAACCCATACCTCGCATGGTCCTTTTTTTAGATATTCTTGCAATATTTCCCTAAGTTGTTTAAATGCTTGTTTTCTACCACGTGGTTTACTGTGTGTGTATAGACCTTCATCGTTATAAGTTATTATTGGCTTTAAGTTTAATACAGTTCCAATTGCACCTGCGGTTTTGCTTAGTCGGCCACCTTTAATTAGATAATCTAGCGTATCCACGTTGATATATCCGTGCGTTCTTTTTCGAATATCTGGTAGAGCTTCCATAACGTCAAACACTGAATGACCTGCTTGTACCATTTTTGCGGCTTGCGTAACTATAACTCCAACAGGATATCCTAAAGTTAGTGTATCAAAGAAGTGGTAATTTGCGCCACCTACACCATCACAAACAAGTTTTAGACAACCTAAAGTTCCAGATAAGACCGTTGAAATTGTTATTACGATAATATCTGTATATCCTTCGTCTACAAGTGCTTGTATAGCTTTTGATGAATAGTCCATATCAGGAAGTGAAGTAGTCGGTACTTCTGTAGGAAGACGATCATACATTTCTTCAGGTGTAATCGTAACTTTTTCTAAATATTCAGAGTCTTTATAGATAATTCTAAATGGCATTTGATGAATGTTATATTTAGTTAATGTTTCTTTACTTAAATCACACGAACTATCTGTTACAACAACAATTTTTTCTTGTCCCATGGTAAATCCTCCTTTTTTTATGACGATTTTATTATATAATTTTTTGACTTAATTAGCAATATAAAATTTATTCCTCAAAATAACCACTACTTTCTAGTGTAAAAAATAGCCTAAAAGCTAATAATAGTGAAGTATTTGTAATATTATTTCCGAAACCAGTTATTATATACTCATAAAGCTTAGTATTTGACATGATAAATGGTATTACAGAAAGAAAATACTGCATGCGTAATTTTGCTTCACGTTTTGGCAATGATTTAAGCATAGCTTCTGTCTTTTTAATAAATTCATTAATAGCTTGTTTGCAGTATTCATCAGGTTGTGTAGGTTCGTACAATACATCTAAAGTAAGGGCGTCCCCTACACTTGCGGCTAAGTTAGCATGCATAACGTTTATATGTGTTTCGCTAGGTTTAATTTTGAAATCAGCTAAATACTCATCGCCTATTTGATGAAGTGTTTGTTCAACACGTTCTGGCATAGCCTCAAGCAAGAAAGACGTATCAGCTGATTTTTCAACTATATTTTTAATAGAATAATAAAAATCGCTATAAGTCGGATGCAAGCTTGATATAGACTCAAATTCTATGTCATCTAAAACAAGCAAGTTACTTATTCCGCAACAAGCATTGAATAAATTGTCGCAAATAGTCATAAGATTATCAATTTCTTCACCAAATATAGAAGTTTCTTCTTCGAGAGCTTGATAATCAGTAATAGTTTTAAGTTGATTTAAAGTTTCTATAAAATCAAAATTTTTGCGAATAAGAGTATTAGTGTCACTAAAAGGGTTTAGATATAATTCTAATATTCCCAAAAGTCCGTCGATGCTAGTTTCATCATCGCTAGAGTGAATTAGCGGAATACTTTTTGACACATAATCTATAAAAAAAGCAGTTGTCATTGTGCTAGGTATTGCTATTAATATATCGGCAGCACGTTTTTGGTGTAGCTCATCGTTTTCTTCTACGTCAAAAACAAACTCAGTACATTCTGCAGCAAGGTCTGAAAAGTCAATTGATGCGACAAATTCTGGATCAACATCAAGTTCATCTATAATGTGCTGTTGTACGTCTTTGTCAAGCTGAAATAAAGAAAGTATATGAAAAATCTCTCTTTGATAACTAAATAGTTCTATTATGTTTTGTGTTAGCGTATTTCTAATATATAGGAGCCTGTCTATATAATTGCTCTTATATTCTTCCTCTTCACCAACTAAATTTGGAAGAGAGATAAAAATAGTTGAAACTTCGCCTATTAGTTTTAGTAAATCTTCACTAATAAAGTTTAGTACGGGGTAGGCGGAATGGGTGTATATATTTAGTAGATTATCTACGGCATATATATAAGAATAAGAAATAGTAGTTTGTATTTCATGCATTTTGTTCATCTTATATAATCCTTTCAAATAGTAGTTTTGTATAAGAATAAACAATTTTCAAGAGAAATTCAAGACTTTTATTATAACTTTGTTAAAAAATGGATAATTTTCTTGAAAAAAACTGTAATTAGTATTATTATATTATAATAAGGATATAAGAAGGAGTGATAAAAGTGGAAAATTTAGAATTAAGAAATGTAATAACTGGAGATAGTTCACACCCTAATATGTTACTTGGAATGCACTTAGACGAAACGCAAAATCAAGAAAAAATTATCGTTAGAGCTTTTTGCCCTGACACAAAAGAGGTTATTGTTAAAAACAAAAAAATTCCTGCTAGGCAATACGTGCTTAACAAAGTTGATGAAGGCATGTTTGAAGGGGTAATGGGCAAATGCAAAAAGCCATTTAGCTACACTTTGGAATTTAAGTCATACGACGACGTTTGCTGGGAACAAGACGACCCATACGCTTTTATTGGACAACTACACGTTGAAGAAGCTGAAAAATTCTCGTCTGAAGAATCAATTTTTGGACACAAACTTTTAGGAAGTCATTTGACAGAAATTGATGACGTTAAAGGTTGCATGTTTAGAGTGTGGGCTCCAAATGCAAAAAGAGTAAGTGTTATTGGTGATTTTAACAATTGGGACGGGCGTCGCCACATGATGTGCAAAATTTCTAACAACGGTATATTTGCACTATTTGTACCAAATGTTACAGAAAATGATGCGTATAAGTATGAAATTAAAACTAGAAATAATGAGTTGCTTTATAAAATTGACCCGTATTCAAATCATTTTGCAGTACGTCCTGAAAAGCATAGCTATCCTTATGACATGAATAACTATAAGTGGAACGACGATCATTATACTAACAACAAGTTACATACTAGATCTGTAAATACACCTGTTAGTATTTATGAAGTTCACCTTGGTTCGTGGAAACTAAAAGATGGCGAATTTTTGACGTATAGAGAATTTGCGGACGAGTTGGTACAGTATGTTAAAGAGCTAAATTATACGCATGTTGAACTTATGGGGATTATGGAATATCCGTTTGATGGTTCTTGGGGATACCAAGTTACAGGATTTTTCGCTCCAACTAGTCGATATGGAACGCCTGATGATTTCAAATATTTAGTTGATTGTTTCCACCAAAACGGAATAGGCGTAATTCTTGACTGGGTGCCAGGACATTTCCCAAAAGATGCATTTGCTCTCGAAGTGTTTGATGGTGAAAGGCTGTATGAAAGACAAGGGCAACACCCAGAGTGGGGAACGTTGCTATTTGATTATGGCAGACGTGAAGTTAAAAATTTCTTGTTATCAAGTGCAACAATGTGGCTTGAAGATTTCCACATAGATGGTCTTAGAGTTGATGCGGTTGCGTCGATTTTATACGGTGGAGATTTGGGCAATAGTCACTCTGATGGTGAGGCAGTTCAATTCCTAAAAGAGCTAAATGGAATTATAAATGCTAGATATCCACACAAAATGATAATTGCAGAAGATTCAAGCACATGGGACGGAGTAACTCGTGACACGAAAGATGGTGGGCTTGGATTTGACTTTAAATGGAGCCTTGGATGGATGCACGATATTTTGGAGTATATGACAACAGAATTTGACTATAGACACGAAAAACACTCACAAATGACATTTAGTTTTTGTTATATGTACAATGAACATTACGTTTTACCACTTTCTCATGATGAAGTTGTACACTGTAAAAGTCCGTTATTATACAAAATGTGTGGGGATTGGTGGCAAAAGTTTTCAAACCTAAGAGTTTGTTATGGACTTATGTACACTCACCCAGGCAAAAAACTTCTTTTTATGGGCGGAGAAATCGGACAAACGTCAGAATGGTCAGAAAAAACAGAGCTTGATTGGCACTTGTTACAATACGAAAAACATCAAAATTTACAATCATATGTAAAAGACTTAAATATGTTGTACAAAAACAACGAAGCTTTGTATATGGAAGAAGTTTTAGGGACAAACTTTGAATGGATAAACGGGGACAACAAAGACACGTTAGTTATTTCTTTTATTAGAAAATCGGCTGACCAAGAATTAGTAGTTGTTATCAACTTCTCGATTAGACCGTATGAAGGCTATGACGTTGGAGTTGGTAGAGCAGGTAGATATAAGGAAATTTTTAACAGTGATGATGAAAAATATTCTGGTAGTGGTGTAATTAACACAGAAATTATTGAGTCAAGCGACAAAAGTTGTAACTATAAGCCAAATTCTATAAGTTTAAGAGTCCCACCGCTTGGAATGACAATTTTAGAATACCTTGATATACAAAAATAAGAGATTTTTCCTATTGACTAAATATCTAAGGTGTATTATAATTCATAGTAGTGCTTTAAATCTTTTCTCCGTACAACAAGCACAACACCGAAATCGGAGGGAGGGGAATATATGTCAGAGGTTACTGTTCGCGAAAATGAATCTTTAGATAGTGCTCTTCGTCGCTTTAAAAGAAACTGTGCTAAGGCTGGGATTATGCAAGAAATTCGTAAAAGAGAACATTACGAAAAACCAAGCGTTAAGCGCAAAAAGAAATCAGAAGCAGCACGCAAAAAAAATAGACAATACTAAATTGCTATTATAGAAAAAGGCTTTTTTGGATATACTCCAGAAAGGCCTTTTTTGCGTATTTATATTATAAAAAAAGGTGGGGGTGCAATGAAAAAATTATTTTTTATAGTAGTAGCAATTTTGACTGGTTGTATAAGCTGTTGGGTATACTTTAGAGCAGATGACACAACTATAAATACGCATGTAGCTTTAGGTGGGGATATTATAGTTGTATCAAAAGAAATAGGAGAAACATGTACATTTACAATAGAATATGAACTTTGGATAGACGAAGTGCCACGAACAAATACTTTTGAGGTATCACAATTTGTTTTGCAACCTGACATATTGTATGATGCAATACTTTTAAATCAAGAATATGACGTTATTAAGGGTACTATATCAGTTCCAAAAGATATAGCCGAACAATATGCTATATATAATAACGGGGGGATAGATTTATCGAAGTTTTTTGCATTAGAAGATGACTTTATCGAGGAACACTTTGTTATATCAAGTATAGGCACAGCGAGATAGGTGTAATAAGACTTTCAAGCAATTCCAACATTTATTAGGTATATATGTACAACAAAATAAATAAATATATTGAAAGGGGTATAGCTGTATACCCTTTTTAAATGAGTTATACATGTCCTTTTAATAGCATAAGATGTAGAGAGGGGAGATTAAGTCACTATGAAAAAGAAAGGTAACAAGCTTTCAATATTTAGTCAACTTACTAGGTCGATCGGAGGTGTTGAGGAGGCAATAGTACAAATACCTCTCATTACTATTTTAGGTAATGAAAGCGTGAACATAGAAAATTTTCTTTCGATTATAGAATACGGGGCAGAATGTATTAGACTAAAAACAAAACAAGGTCAAATTGTAGTTTGTGGTCGAAATCTGATAGCTAAAAGTATGACACAAGAGGAAATTAATATCAATGGCAAAATTGATAGTGTAGAATTTGCAAAATAATATGCAGGAGGTGCGATTTTGTTTGTATATTTATGGAATTATTTGAAAGGTTATGTTATAGTAGAAATAGAGGGAAGTAAAATTGAAAAATTACTCAACGGAACTCTAAGACACGGTAACACTTTCTGGAATGTAAAAAGACGTGGAGATAAAGTTATTTTATGTACTACTATTGACGGGTTTAAAACTATTGTAGATGTTGCAAAACGTGCAGAGTGTAAAGTACGAATAGTTGAAAAAATGGGCTTACCATTTGTTTTATTTAAATACCGCCGAAGAAAAGTATTAATGGCTGGTAGTGCATTGTTTGTGGCACTAATGATTTTTTTTACTTCTTTTGTATGGTTAGTAGAAGTGGACGGAAATCACTATCTTGATGAGTCAGACATAATATTAACTTTGCGGGAAGGTGGTTATACTATAGGTAAACTAAAAAAAGATTTAAACCTGCGTGATGCCGAACAATATTTGATAAATGCTCACCCTGAAATTTTGTGGGCTGGTGTAAGTTATGAAGGTACAAAGCTTAGTGTACAAATTACTGAAGCTGTGCCCAAGCCAACAATACATAATGAAAGCACGCCAATAGATATTATCTCGAAAAGAGATGGCATCATCACATATATTGCAACAAGTGTAGGTATACCACAAGTGAAAAAAGGTGATACTGTAAAAAAAGGCGATACCCTAGTTAGTGGACAGGTTATAATTGATGGTGATGTTAAACAAGGTGTAAATTATGTGCACGCTGAGGCAGAAATATTTGCTCAAACTGCCTACACACTTCAGGCATCATTGCCTTTAGAAAAAGTGACCAAATATTATACAGGCGAAATAAAAACTTCTTATAGCCTAAAAATGTTTGATACTCAAATACCTATTTATAATGCAAAAATGGACAGCGAAAATTATGATACATTACTTACTATAAATCAATTTAAACTAACTGATAATTTTCCGTTACCATTTTATTTTATAACGACAAGCCTTGCTGAATATGAGGCACAAACTACGATGCAAGACCAAGCAGAAGTTGAAGATAGACTTACAGGTGAATTAAATGACGTACTACGAGAAAAAATAGGTGATACTGGGAAAGTTCTTCAAAAAGATGTAACATTTGAAGTTGTTGATAGTGAAATTATTGCAACTATGAACGCTATGGTTGAAGAAAATATTAGCATTCAAAGAGCTATAGAGCAGCAGGACATGCTACAAGAAGATATAACACAAGAAGGGGTTGAACAATAATGGGAGCAGTTGAAAAAAGAATTAGCATAGACGCAAATCATATGGCAGCTGTGTTTGGAAGTTTTGACACAAATTTAGCAAAAATCGAAAAGGCACTAGAAGTAACATTCGTAGTTAGAGGCGAAAGTATAAAAATATTGGGTGAAGCAAACAATGTTAAAGCTGCAACGACAGTAATAAAAGAACTTACTCAATTTGCTATAAAAGGTGACACAATAGATGCACAACTAGTTGAATATACGTTGCAAGCGATTTTAAAAGATAGACAAGACGACTTAAAACAAGTAAACTCAGATATAGTAACAATGACTTATCAAGGGAAACCTATAAAAGCAAAAACTAGTGGTCAGCAAGAGTATATAGAACTTATACGCAAAAATATGGTTGTGTTTGGAATGGGTCCAGCAGGAACAGGTAAGACCTATTTAGCAATGGCTATGGCTATAAATTCGTTTAAAAAAGGCGAAGTTAACAAAATTATTTTAACACGTCCTGCAATTGAAGCAGGTGAAAAACTAGGATTTTTGCCAGGTGACTTACAAAGCAAAGTTGATCCATACCTTAGACCGCTATATGATGCACTTTTTGAGATTATGGGACCTGATAACTTTGATAAAAATATGGAACGTGGTCTAATTGAAGTTGCACCTCTGGCATATATGAGAGGGCGTACGTTAAACAATGCATTTATCGTGCTTGACGAGGCACAAAATACGACTCCACAACAAATGAAAATGTTTCTTACTAGACTAGGGTTTAACTCTAAAGCTGTAATTACTGGAGACATTACACAAATAGATTTACCATCAGATAAAAAAAGTGGCTTATCTGAAGCTTATAAAATACTAGGCAAAGTTGAAGGAATAGGAATGTGTGCTTTAGATAGAAATGACGTTGTAAGACACCCGTTAGTACAAAAAATAGTGGACGCTTACGATTTGCATGATAGTCGTAAAAGTTAAATATTAAAATTAGAGGGGGTTACTAATGAAAAACAATCCAAAAGGGATAACATGGTTATATGTATTCGTTTCACTACTAGCTACTTTTTTTATAATAGCATCTGGAAACTTATTTGAACAAAAGCTGGATTTATCAATAAATGATATCGCACCAGACAATTTTTATGCACCATATGATATCGAAAACACGATAGCTACTGACCGAAAAAAGCAACTTGCAGCTGACGGCGTACAGTCTGTGTACGTTAAAGACGATGAAGTGCTACAAAATGTTTTATACAATACAAAACAGTTGTTTAGTTATGTGGTTGCAATTAAAAATATAAGTTCAAATAATTCATTTTCAGTTTCCAGAGAAGTTGCAGAACATTTTGGAGTGCAAGCTGACAATACTTCGGTAAGCTACGCCCAAGTGCTACGTGAAAAGTCAACTATACCATTACTTCTTAGTGAATATGAATTATTATTAAGTGCATCAGACGATGTGCTTATAGGCATTGAAGAAAGGCTAGTTTTATT